>OLRA01001992.1_pt1 | contig 22018 bp, 10 predicted proteins | sample 1673011 | NCBI WGS metagenome assembly OLRA01 (sample SAMEA3136746, study PRJEB25190) | human gut metagenome | reverse complement strand
GCCACTGGCGGCGCTCACCTTTGCAGCATCCAGTATTATCTGCGCTTTTGGCTTGACATCTGCCGCACCTCGCTCGCCGTATCGGCACTTAGAATTATGCGGTATTGCCTTCTCTTTTTTATCCCGCTAAAGGCATCATCCCTGGTTTTTGGCCAGCAGCGCTGCTCCAATTACCCCGGCGCGGTAGCCGAGGGTGCAGGTGGTAATGCGGGTGTGCTTTTGGGCGTAAGCATTGCCAAAAACCATTGGTCCCACCGCGGCGCGCAGGGGAGCCAGCAGGTTCTCCCCCTGGTTGGCCACCCCGCCGGACAGACCGATCACTTCCGGGAAGAAGATGTTGATCATGTTGGCAACACCCACCGCAAGGTAATGGATGTACTGTTCCACCACGGCTTTGCCTGCGGCATCGCCCTGGGCGGCGGCATCAAAGGCGGTGCGGCCATTTACCCTGCCGCTTTGGGCGGCTATGCCATGCAGGGCGCTTTCGGGGTGGGCTGCCATGGCTTCTTTGGTCATGCGGATCAGGGCGGTGGCACTGGCCAGGCTTTCCAGGCAGCCGGGGCGGCCACAGGTGCAGCGCGGGGCATCCGGGGTGTCCAGAATAACCATGTGCCCCGGCTCCGCTGCCGCGCCGGTGTAACCGGTCAGCAGTTTGCCGCCCAGCACCACACCTCCGCCCACGCCTGTGCCCAGTGTGATGATCACTGCGCTTTCGGCCCCTTTGGCGCAGCCCACCAGTGCTTCGCCCAAAGCGGCGGTGTTGGCATCGTTGGCAAGAGCAACCGGCAGGCCGGTTCTGGCGCGCAGATAATCCCCCATGGCAAAATCATGCCAGTCCAAATTGTTGGAGTAGCGCACGATGCCGCCATCCACCGTACCGGGGCAGCCAACGCCAATGCCCGCTACCTGCTGGCCCTGTGCCAGCTGATTGCAGAGGGCTGCAATATCATCGCACACGGCCTCGGCCGGGCGCGGCAGTTTGGTGGGGGTGCTCGCTTCCTTTATAATAGCACCGTCTGCATCCACAAGCGCAGCTTTGATATTGGTTCCCCCAAGGTCCACACCCAGATAATACATGATTGCAGCCTCCTGTACATAACATTTTTTTCAGTGTAGCAGATTGCCCGCCCCGGCGCAAGAACCTGTAGACAAAAAAGCATCCAAAAGTAAAACCGGCACTACCCACTGCTCTTTTGTCGGGTCGTGCCGGTTGGATTTTATTTTTTATTAGCGGCTGCTCATCCGTTCAGTTTGGCGTACTCTTCGTCGGTAACGGGCTCACACCATTCGTTGCTGCAATCTTCGCCGGGAACTTCCACAGCAATGTGGCTGAACCAGCTGTCGGCCTTGGCACCGTGCCAGTGCTTGACGTTGGCCGGGATGGTGATCACGGTGCCGGGGGTCAGGCTGACGGCAGGTTTGCCCTCTTCCTGGTACCAGCCTTCGCCTGCGGTACAAACCAGCAGCTGGCCGCCGCCCTTGGCGGCGTGGTGGATGTGCCAGTTGTTGCGGCAGCCGGGCTCAAAGGTAACGTTGCCAAAAACAGACCGGTTTTAGGGTCGGTCAGCGGGTTCAGGAACGACTGGCCAATGAAAAACTTGGCGTAAGCAGTGTTTGCGGCACCGGTTCCAAAAACATTCTGCTGCTCAAATTCATGTTTATCCATGCACTTCATACTTGTTGCCTCCTGTTTTTCTATGTCCCTGCCCTGTTGTGCTTGACGCTGCGGCGCTGGGATACTATGTGTCCGCTATATTTTTTCAAAACCCCTTATCGAAAAAAACTGCCCGCACAACGGCTTATCATACCGTGTACGGGCAGTTGCCTTATAATTATCTACTTTTCTCTCAGGTCTGGGTCGATAAACGCAACCCCACCTGGTACCCCAGCAGGGTGCGGGTTTCCACCGGCTGATGGCGGATGAGGGAAAGCAGCTGCTGTGCGGTACGGCGGCCCAGCTGTTCGGCATCAAAAGAGACCGCCGTGATCTGTGTCGTACACTCCTGCAGCGCTTCGTCATCATACAGGGAGGCAAGACGGATATCCTGCGGCACGCGCAGGTTCAGCTGTTTCAGGGTGCTCAAAGCCAGCAGGGCAACCTGGTCATCCATGCACAGGATGCAGTCCGCCCCACGCTGTACCGCGAGCTCCACAGCGCTGGTGCGCAGATCGTCGCTTTCCAGCTCCAAAAACAGCAGGCTCTCATCAATCTTGCAGCAGGCGCGGTCATGCGCCTGCTTATAGCCTTCCAGGCGGGACTGGTTGACGGTGTACAGCATGGATCCGCCCAGCAAAGCAATGCGGCGCAGGCCCTTCATCAGCAGCAGGCTGACCAGCTCGCGGCAGCCGCCCACCTGATCATGGTCCACCGAGATGACATCCTGGTCAGCCGGGCGGCCAATGGCAACAAAGGGGATGCCGCTTTTTTGCAGCATGGGGATCAGCGGATCACGCTCCAGCGTGCGGGCCAGAATCACGCCATCAATCTTGCGGTTGACCAGCAGACGCTGCATCGGGCTTGTTTCCTGCTCGCCCACCATCGTCATCAGCACATCATAATCATTGCGGGTAGCAATATCGTACACGGCGCTGACGGTTTTGCGCAAAAATGGTGCGGCAAGGTTGCCGAACTGGCGCGAGAACACCAGTGAGATATTATAAGACTGCTGGGTTACCAACCCGCGTGCCAGCATATTGGGCACATAGTTTTTCTCTTTGGCGTACTGGACCACGCGGGCGCGGGTCGCTTCGCTGACACGGCCATTGCCCGAAAGGGCACGGGATACCGTGGTCTTGGACACGCCAAGGTCTTCAGCCATCTGGCTGATGTCAATTTTTTTTTCTCCTTCTGTCTGTTTACGGCGCGGCATGGGTTTACTCCTGTTAACGTTTGCTTCTATAAGATCTTCTTTCTGTCCTTGCCGGTTTTCTGCCCCACGGGCAGTTCCCAGGGTACTGTTCCAGAAACCAGTCCCCCACCCCGGCCATTCCTTACTTGGTTAATGGACTTAACATATTATACCACATTTCCCTGGATCATGGTAGCCCCCTGTGCAAAGAAAGCAAAGAACACGCTACCCCAGTACGGGGTCATTATATCATTCCTGGCTCTGTTTTTCAACCGATTTCTGGCTCTGTTTCCGTTTTCCAGTGTGTTTTATAACCTGGTAAAGTTTTCTCATTTTGTCCGTATCCTGCTCAGTCATCGTACCTGCGCCAAATTGGGCGGCTTGGGCCAATGCCAGCAGAGCTTCGGCATCCTGGGGTTCAAGGGCGGGAACACAACTTTGCAAAAATGCGGCAAACTCCGGCGCATCGGATGGTGTATCCGGCGGCAGGCCGCGGCGCACCAAAAGGCGGTAGATGCTGCCAAACACGGCCAGCACCCGCGCGTTGCAGCTGCCCCGGCCATACCCCATGGCATGGCGGCGGGCCAGCACCAGCAGCACCACAGCAGCCAACAGGCACCCCCCCAGCAACGCCGCCAAAACCAACCTGCTGCGGGGCACGATGGTGGCTGCAGATTCGTTTGCGCTGCTCTCCCCTGCTGCGGGGGCAGTGTCTTGACCTTGAGTTTCGGGCAGCGGGTCGGTGCGCAGGTCGGCCTGTTGGGCACTGACCAGCACGCCGGGGGTCATCTCCATGGGGGTCCAGCCCTGGCCGGAAATGTACACCTCCGCCCAGGCGTGGGCGTTATCGTCCTGCAAAATGGCGTGCCAGCTGCCGTCCTCCTGTTGGGTAAACAGGCTTTGCGGCGCGGCATAGCCCACCACATAGCGCGCAGGCAGCCCGAACATGCGGAACATAACCACCGCCGCCGAAGCAAACTGCACACTGTACCCCTGTTTGGATTCCGTTAAAAAGTAACGGATGGGGTCGGCCCCCTCCGGCGGCTGGGGAGCGCTGGCGTTATACTGGTAGTTGGTGTTTAGATAGGCGCGGATGTAATCGCCAATGTCCGCAGCTTCGGTCAGCTTCTGGTCCTTTTTGGCTTCATCGCACAGGGTTTGCAGCTCGTCATAGCCGTCCGGCACGGCGGTGTAGCGGCTGGCGGCGTAAGCGGCATAGGATGCTTCCATCCGGTCCAGCACGCTGGGGTCGGCATCGGCGCGGGCTTCCAACTGGGTTTGGGCGGTATCCCGCGGGTAATAAAGGAACACATCGTCCTGCGCGGTCTGGCCCGCGGCGGCGCCATCGCCCTGGATGGTGTAATAATCGCCCCAGTAGGCGTTGTACGGTGCATAGGTGTACTGGGTATCGGCGTGGATGCGCTCCACCGTCAGCGTCTGGGGCTGGGCGGTGCCGTCATAGGCGGTGCGCAAAAATGGCAGGCTTGCAATGGTCAGCCGGGCGTTATCCTCGGTTTTCCAGTTCATAGCGGCGCTGTCAAAGGCATCGGTATCAGGGGCCTGCCAGGTGGTGCCGTCATAACTGCCGCCGATAAATCCCCGCAGGTATACGATTTCTTCGGGTTTGTCGCTGGCGGTCAGGGCCAGATCCGTCACTCCGCTGACCTGGATACCCCCGCCCTGGTTCAAGGCGCCATCCGCCACACCACCGGCGGCGGCTTCTACCTGAATGTTCAGCCTGCCGCCGCTGACCCGCGGCAGCCAGGTAATGGCGGTGCTCAGCGCGGCGGATTCCACCCGCTGGGCCGCGGGCTGCAGCCAGCCAAGGGGAACCCCCAGCGCCGGGCGCAGCAACCACCAACAGGGCAGCGCCAACGCAAGGCAAAGCCCGCCCGCCGCCAGCGCGGCAGACTTTTGGATGTTATAATGGCGGCAAAGGTTCTGGCGGTAGTTTTCGGTATCGCGCCTGCCCCACAAGGCCCGCCGCTGCACCGAGCAGGAAGCCGCCCACGCCCCCATCCAACCGGCCAAAAGCAGCAGGCAGGCGGGCACAGCAGGCGCGGCCCCGGCCAGCGCCAGCAGCACAACAACGGGCAGCAGCATTAGATCCAGCAGCAGGGCATCCGCACGGCGCAGGGCCGCAGCGGCCAGCGCCCCGGTAACGGGCAGGGCGGCCAGCAGCAAAAACAGCCCCAGCTGCGCCGCACTGCCGCCCTGGGCCACCGGCAGCGCACTGCCAAGGCGGGCGTTCAGGTTTTGGGCAATGTTCCCGGCGCACTGCTGCGCCCCGGCCAAAAAGTTCCGCTGGCAGATGAACAACACCACAAGATATACAATCACCCCCGCCAGCAGCCCCCAGCGGCGCAGGGCTTGCGGCGCACGCAGGAACAGCGCCCACCCGGCGCAGAAAGCGGCTGCCGCGGGCCACACCCACAACGGCACCGCAATGCCGAACCCGGTGGAAAGCACCAGCAGCAAACCAAAGGTGAGCGCCAGCAGCAGCGCGGCATCTGCCGCCAGCCACAACGCGGGGTGCGCTGCGGGGCGCTGGGTGCTCACCAGCACACGGTCCACAAACTTCAGCCCACTGCCGGGGTCGGCAGCGCCGCGCCGGCTCAGGGCAGTACGTTCTTTTTTGCGCTTGGGCGGGTTTTTGCGGTGCTTCGCCGCCTGTTGGGGAAAATCCCCCCATTCCTCCGCTCCGTCCAGGTCCCCACCGGGGGTCAGGGCAGCGCGCAGGGCGGTCAGCGGTTCGCGCACCATCAGGCGGTCCAGCTTGGCGCTCAGCTTCCAGTGTACCTGCTTGATGGTATCCCCGTCCCGGTACTCCCGCAGCTCATAGCTGCCGCCCAGGGCGGCGCGGGTGTCGGCCTCGTCGCCGTCCTCATCGGGGGCGGTTTCCGCTTTGGCTTTGCCAGCCGCGGCAGCGGGCAGCACACAGATGCTCTGGCTTTGCACGGCAGCCAGGCATGCCGCGGTGAACACCCCCAGGTGATCCCGCAGGGTGATGCCCCGCACCGCAATGCTCCACACGCCGCTTTTGCCTGCGTTTAGGGTAATGCGCTGTTCGGCGCTCTCCTTGCCGCCCAGCATGGCGGCGCAGCGCAGGGCGATCTGCCCCCCGCCCCATTCATCGGCGGCGTTCAGCAGCACCACAAGCGCAGGGATGGGCAACCGGCTGCGGTTGCGCAGCCGAACCGTCAGGGTAAAATCTTCGCCCTGTATCACGGGTTTGTCCGGCACCAGCAGCTCTGCCGTTACCTGCCTGCGCAGATAGGCGGCATCCAGCCGCAGCAGCACCAGAAGCACCAGCGCAAACGCTAACAGGAACACCGCCAGCGGTGCCTGGGTGATGAGCGCCGCGGCCAGCAGCACCAAAAGCACCAGCGCCCGGCCCAGCTTACCTGCCATGGCGGTCAGCCTTTTCGGGGCGGGGGCGCGGCACGGTGCGCAGCAGGTCCTGCATTACGCTGTCCACCGTTTCGCCGCCTGCGCGGGCCTGGTCATTCAGCACCAGGCGGTGGCGGGCAACCGCATCAAACACAGCGGTCACATCCTGCGGGGCAACAAAATCCCGCCCCGCCAGGTACGCCGCCGCGCGCGTCATGCTGGCCAGCGCCAGGGTGGCACGGGGGCTTAGCCCCACGGTCAGGCGCGGGTCCTTGCGGCTGGCCTGGGCCAGCGCCACAATGTAGCGGTACATCAGCTCATGCACAAATACCGTGCTGACTTCCTGCTGCATGGCAAGCAGATCCGCCTGACCGGCAACGGGGCGTACACGGTCCAGCAGGCGGCCTTTGCTCTGCCCGGCCAAAATTGCCAGCTCCGCTTCCTCATCGGGGTAGCCCATTACGGCGCAGACCATGAAACGGTCCAGCTGAGACTGCGGCAGCATCTGCGTGCCGGCGGCGCCGATGGGGTTCTGGGTTGCAATTACGGTAAAGGGTGCGGGCACCGGGCGGGTAACGCCGTCCACCGTCACCGTGCCTTCTTCCATCACTTCCAACAAAGCCGACTGCGTGCGGGAGGAGGTACGGTTGATCTCATCGCCCAAAAACAGGTTGCACATCACCGCACCGGCGTGGTACACAAACTTGCCGGTCTCTTTCTGGTAAACGGAAAATCCCACCAAATCGGACGGCAGAACATCCGGCGTAAACTGCACGCGGCTTTCTTTCAGGTCCAGCGCGCGGGCAAAGGCCAGCGCCAGCGTGGTTTTGCCCACGCCGGGAATATCCTCAATCAGCACATGGCCGCCCGCCAGCATGGCCATCCAGATGGTGTTTACCGTTTGCTGTTTGCCCTGCACGGCCTTGTTTACTTCGGCCGTAACGGCGGCGGCCTGCTGTGTGTACTGCATGGTTAATCCTCCCGGTGTTTTTTCCATATCACCATAATGCCAACGGCGGCGGCAATAACCACCAGCCCGGCCCACAGTGCGTTGTTTTCCAGCCAGATCATGGTATTGGAGATCGCGCTCCCCTCGGATTCCGCGCTGCCCTCCCCCGGCAATGGGGTCAGGGCCTGGGGGGCCACTTCGGCAATGGAGCTGCCGCCGGCATCCTCCACGGTCACCTGGCGCGGCGTTTCGTCCCAGGTAGCGGCGCTTTCCTGCAAATCCTCCTCTTTGGTGGTGTCCGCAGCGGCGGTGTCGTGCTCCGCAATTACCAGGTAGCGCTGGCTGTTGCGGGTGTAGGGGTGGCAGGTGGAAAGGGTCAGCAGGTCCCGCCCCGGCTGGATCAGCACGGCGTTGATATCGCTGGGGTCAATAATTTTCAGCTCGCTCACGCGGTAAATCAGCGTTTCCCACGGGGTGGTCAGCTGGATCTTGTCTCCCACCTGGATCTGCTGCACGTTGCGCAGCATTTCCGCGCCATAATAGCCGCGGTGGGCGGCAATCACGGTGTTGGTGTTTTCGCCGCCCAGCGGCATCGAGGTCTGGCCCAGCAGCGCCGCGCCTTTGGCCAGGTTTTCGCGGCTGGCGCCCAGGTAAACGGGCAGCTCCAGGTTCAGGCGTGGGATCCACAGCACAGCCAGCACATCATCGTCATAGCCATAGGCAGCAAGGTCCAGCGGGGCTTCCTCGTAGGCGAACGGGTCGGTCAGGCCGCTTTGGCCCCCGGCGTAAATTTCCGCGTTATAGTCCTGCATCGCGGCGTACAGTTCAGGGTAGGCGCGTTCCGACTCCGGGGGTTCGGCTGTGGTTTCCTCCGCCGCGGGGGCGGTGGGCTGGGCTTCGGCGCGGGCCGCAAACTGCGCAGCGGTTTTGGCGTTGCGGGTGCTGGTCCACCACTGGGCAGCGGTGGGCTGTATCAACAGCGCCAGCCCCAGCAAAATGGCCAGCCAGGCCAGAATTTTAGCAATCAGCCGTCCCATTTAGTCATCCTCCTCGCGCTTTTTGCAGCGGTGCAGCAGCAAAAGCAGCAGCAGCGCTTCGCCGCCGATCACAATGCTGCCCGTTACCGCGATCCACGGCCAGGCATCCACCACGCGCTTGACCACCGTTCCGGTGCGCAGCGCCTGATACTGCACGGCCTGCGGGGTGTTGGTTTCTTCCTCTCCATTATAAGGGATGCGGGTGCCGCGCACAAGCATGCGGTGGGTGTTGATGGCATACGGCGTGCAGGTAACAAGGGTGCAGTAATCCTGCCCCGCGGTGATGTCCAGATCCTCGGTGTGCTCCGGTTCCACCACTTTGATTTGATCCACCTGGTACGCCAGCGTTTCATCCAGAATATGCAGGTAGAAACAGTCGCCCTCTTCCAGCTTGTCCAGGTCGGTGAACAGCACGGCTTCGGGCAGGCCGCGGTGGCCGGTCAGCACGCTGTGGGTGCTTTCGCCGCCAAGGGGGTAGCTGGAGCCTTCCAGATGGCCAACGCCCCTTTGCAGCACATCATCGCTGGTGCCTTCGTAAATGGGCAGGTTGACGTCAATTTTCGGGATGGTGATATACCCCAGGCTTTCGCCCACATCCACAAGGTCCACATAGCTGGTGCCGGTATCCTCCGCTTCGCCTGCGGCATCGCGCTCCACGGCGCTGTCCAGCTGCTGGTTATAGCGGCGGGCGGCCTCCTTGGCGGCGTCCAGTTTTTCGGTATCCATGCTTTTTACGGTATCATCGTAATTTTGGATCGCTTCGCTGGCGTGGCGCTGCGCCACCGCGTTGCTGATAACCGGGTACGATGCCACCCCAATGCCGGACAGGATCATCAAGGCCGCAAAGCCGACTTTTAGTTTTGTTGTGGTATCCATAGCGTCACCGCGAACCTTTCCGTGAGAGGGTTGAAGTTGGGAACTGATGCAATTAGAAATTAGAAATTAGGAATTGGAAGTAGGCAAAAGAATAAATAATAAAGAATAATGAATAATTGTGGTGGACCGCGGCGCATTGCGCCGCTCAGGAGATATTGGGTTGGGGGTGGTTTTTAGGGTAGTGAATAACAATAAAATAATCTGTAGGGCCTTACGGCGTTGCACACCACAAAATTGTAATAAACCTCGCCCTGCATGTAGGGGGCGGCGTCCCCGACGCCCCGTTTGACGGGCCTAATAATTGCCGCCCATCCACCCCGCGCCGCAAACGTTGCAAATCATTTGTAGGGGCCGATGCTCGCCATCGGCCCGTTGACGGGCCTTGCCCTATTTATTTTTAGGTTCTGCACGGGGAACCACCCCTCAGTCTGCGTTGCAGACAGCGCAAACATAAGGTGAGATATTGGCGCCCCTTGAGGGGAGCTGGACGCGGAGCGGCCTGAGGGGTGGTTCCCCGCCACAAACCTAACGGCCGTGGGGTGGTTCCTCGCCACAAACCTAAAAGACATCCGTTCCGGGGCCATGGGGTGGTTCCCCACGCAGGGCCTAAAAATCAACCGAACAACGGCCATGTACACCCAAAAAAATTTATTTCCCAATAACCCACCATAGGGGGAGGGCCAAATCCGGCCCTCCCCCTGTGTATGATGGATTATCCCTCTATACCCTATTGGTGAATTGTAACATTGTTTTGCCTTGCGGCGGGCGCATCAGGTGCGGTTCTTCTTTTTCAGGCTCAGCAGCACGCCAACACCGGCCACAACCAGCAGCACACCAATGCCGCTGAACAGCAGGGTGCCGAAACCACCGGTGGTGGGCAGGTCGAAGCCCTTGCGGTTGATGATGGTGATCGCTGCATAGTTGTACAGAGTACCATCGCTATTCTTAACCTCGGTCTTACTATATTTATTCTTAATCAGTTTACCCGTGTTATCAAAGGTATCCGTATTACTCCATTTGGTGGTGCAGTCCAGAGTCAGGTTTGCGTTCACCGGCTCAGTCAACAGGTTATAGCCTTCGTGAGTCTTGGTTTCAACCAGCTTATACTCGCCAGTCGGCAAACCATTTGCAACAGCCTCACCGTTGCCATCCGTCTTCAAAGTCATAACAGCAAACCACTTAGACTTATCACTAACAGTAGCGTTCAGCTTTTTTGCTACTGCTTCCTCAGGCGTTAAAATGGTCTTATTAGCACCCATAAACGTAACGGCGGTGCCAGCTGCGTTAATCTTATCTTTTTCTGGATCAACCTTTTTATAAAGGGTAAATTCAACACCATCCAGCGGGTTGCCATCCGCACTATCACCCTTTTTCAGGATGCCAGTCTTGAACGTATAAACAACAGCTTCGTCATGGATATCATACGGAGGATCCTCTTCGGTAGTGATATCTGTCTTCTTGGAGTATTTCAGGTCGGCACTGTTTACATTGCCCACTTCACCAACCGAAGCGCCGGGCTGGAGCTTTGCGGTATAGGTAATGGTAATGGTTCCACCTGCATATGCCGCAATCTTGTCAGTAGCAAATGCAATCGTAAAGCCAGACTTACCCTCAGCATTCGTTATCGTCAGGGTATACTCAGTACCCTCTTTAAATGTCGTTTCTTCAGCTTCGCCAACTTTTCCTTTAACATCAATATCACTATTAACAACCAGCTGGTCGCTATTCATTTCATCAGATACGGTGAAAGTCCTCAGTTTTGCAACGTTTTCAGGAACATTGACAGTCAGAGTATACGGAACATCATCACCAATGCCATAGTCTGCATCCTTATTACCTTTAATTTCCTTTTCGAAGTCCGGCTTGTAGTTCTTTACTTTAACCTGTGCTCCACTAAAAGCAGTAGTGTCAAAGCTCTTTACACTAGTTTCAGGCTTTTGCGCGCCTTCAATATCACTTTCGGTCGCTGCAACCATCTCGCCACTGTCACTGATCTTAAAGACATAGGCAATGCCGGAATCCAAAATGTAACCATCGTTTGCATTAACTTCAGTTTCCACAAAGGCATATACACCTTTGGTCAAACCAGAAACGCTGATTTTGCCATCATCACCCGTGGTAAGGACACCCGTTTTATTATCTGCGTCAAGCCACTCGCCTGCATTATCTACGCCATTTGCAGGCTTCTTCTCAATCCAAGTCCATGTTCCGTCATCATTCTTCTTATAGAGCTTAAACTTGTAGCCCTGCATGGTTGTAACTTCTGGATTCGTACCGCTCTGCTTACCGACTTTCTGCAAAACAGCCTGACCATATGCAGTAGAGTTTTTCGGGAAGACATGAACATCGTACAGCCAATCAGTCAGAGCGCCATTCGTATCAGTCGAGACTTTTGTCATAGGAACAGAGACAAAGAACGGCTCACATGCAGTCTTGACAGAATCCGGTGTTTCGGTTTCAAGCACAAGGTAAAGACCCAAAGGCAATACTTCTTCCTGCACTTTGCCAAACTGAACAACGCCACTAGCATCTGTCTTTTTCGAACCGAATTCAGTTGCAGACACGCCAGTCTTCAGTTTATAACCGCCGGTAGTAGTATCTTTTTCTGCATATTCTTCCCAGCTTGTAGGCCAAGTTACATTTTTACCATCATAATAGTCTTTCAGGTCTTCTTCATTCTTAACCTGATAAACGGTAAAGGTTGCACCTGCCAACGGAGTAGGCTTTTCAGTTTTGCCATCAGCGTCTTTCGAAGGAAGATTCCCTGCGTCTCCTAGCTCGCCGGTTGCAGGCCCTCTAGTATCATCGTTCCACTCATATTTATGAATCGTAATGGAACCTTCCGTTTCCGTCCAAACCGGATTTGCAGTGGGTGCCGGTGTTGTTCCACTGCCATCATCTGCCATTGCTGGCATGGCGCACAGGCTGAGGGCCAGAGCGGCGCTCAACAGGCCTGTGAGAAAACGTTTTGCTTTTTTCATTTCAGTACCTCTTCTCTTAAAAAAATCATCATCGGATAGGCGGCGGGGCCGCCCGGCTTAAGGGTTCTGCATCAGCACGGCGTGCAGTGCGGGGCGCTGCAGCGGGGAAACGCTGCCGCGCCGCCCGCACTGTGCCGTGAAGAAAAAAGGAGGAAAAACTGGGCCGCTTGCCCACTTGGCTTAAGGTGCATCTGAAACCAAAGGAAATAACGGATATTTCGCAGCCACAAGCAGGATGTAAGGCAAAGAGCCGCCGGAATCCTTTCCGGATCCCAAGGCTTCTTAGCGCAAAATCCGGCTGCGCTTATAGAAACAGGCGATATTTTCCGCTTTTCAGTTACACACCCCGGCTTATGGCTGCGCCCTGCCGTAAACGGACGCGCACTGGCGGGCTGTACCCTGGGGGTTGCTGGGTTTCCGGGGGATGGTTAATGTCGCCGGCCCCCTTTCCTGTTGTAGCGGAATGTGAATATCAACAGCCCTGCCACCGCCAGCGGCATGCCGATCAGCAGCCACAGGCTTGGCGCGTCTGCACCCGTGTGGGGCAGCTCAGGCGTTTTACGGTTCAGAACGGTAAGGGTCATGGTGTAGGTGTTGTCGGACTTCGTAAGCTCTTTGTCCGGAATTAACTGCTCATCAATATAACACTTGCCGCCTTGGGTAAATTGGATCTTAATTGGCTGTGCCAACAGGTTGTACCCCGGATGTGCCTTGGTTTCCGTCAGGCGGTATGTACCGGGTTCCAGATTTTTGAACACACCGGTGATTTTGCCGGTGCCGTCCGTTTTGGCGGTAATGGAACCTTTGTTTGTGCTATTGAATTCATAGGTAGTCTCTACCTGCGTTTTTCCTTCGGTTGTTGTTTCGACCAGCTTTTCCAGTTTGAACTCAACATCACTCAAGAGCACATCTTGGCCCTCATTATTGGGTTCCGCGTCCTTCTTGATGATATCCAGTACAAACTTCGGGTTCTGCAGCGTGTTGGTCAGCTCAATCTTGCCGCTGCCGCCGGTGATGGTTCCACCGTTTACTTTGGCTGGCGTTGTAGTTGCGCCGGTTTCGCTGTTCGTTTCGCTGTTTGCTGTGGCTGTATTGCCTGTTGAGCTGCCCGCGCTGTTCGTTTCGCTTTTTGGTGTTGCTTCAGCCTTTACCGTTACACCATACGTATTGCCGTCAATCGTAATGGTTCCGTTTGCCGCGGCAAAGATGCCTTTATCGTTCACCGTACCTTCCACAATGCGGTACACATAATCGGTGTGGGTTTTATCCGTATTGATTTGGTACTGATCCAAACCGCTAAAGGTATACTTCCAGCCGTTTTCACCGTAGTCAATGGTAACATATTTTGGGCTGTCTGCTCTCGGGTAGTTTACCGGTGTCCAGTCTGCTTCGTTTGTGCTGGTTGCCAGGCGGCGCTGGAGCTGGATGTAGATTGTACCCGGCCGGTTCTCTGTAGTAAGGTCCTTACCATTTGCATCTTTCCAGAGCTTATCGAACTCAATGTTGATCAGTGTGCGCTGGGTGTTGGTAAAGATTGCGGTAAGTTCCGGATCGTTCGGATTTTCGCTCTTCTCAATCACGCCTTCCACCATGGTGTTGTTTTTGATCACATGGGCGGAATTGCAACCAGTCGGAACAGTTACGCCTTGCAGTGTGGAACCATCACTGGTTTTGACTTCCTCGATGGTATAGCGGGTACCAACGGGGATGCCGGTGATGATTCCGGTGTTGCCCTTGCTCATATCAATCGTAACGGGTTTTTCGATGGACTTTTCTTCCAGACCCTCACCGCCAACATTACTAAAGGTAACTTTGAAGGTGTAGATGCCTTTAATGTTCTCTCCCTCACCAGTTGCGGCCTTCTTTTGGATTTTCAGCCCGCCGGTTTTGACGGTGTTGACGTATTTTACCTTTAGCTTTGTCAGCGTGGAGCTTGTTTCGTCCGGGTCCTTATAGGAGCGGAAGACGATGGTGTCGGCGGAGGGTTTGTTTTCGTTATACTTGTTGCCCTCCTGCTCTTTATCTGCTCCCTTCTTTTCCGTTCGGCCATCATTGGGGCTGCTTCCCGTCTGCCCGTCTAACGAAGGTATTGTACTAGGAAGAGTTACGCTGTTACCTTCTTTCATCGACTCAACCACATGCCCGTTCTCGCACACCGTCCATGTAGTGTCGTACAGGTTTGTGTTCAGATCCTCTCTGAGCGAAATGTAGCTGCCGCGGCGGAACTGGTCGCTGAAGGTAACGGTTTCTCCAGCTTCCAGAACAAAGCGTCCGTCACCGTCCACCAACTGGGTTTCGTTGTCTATGGTGGAGGTGTACTGTGCGTTTTCGGCGTTTTCCAAATTACCGCTTTCGACGGAGTGGTAATCCGGGATTTCCTTCTGATCGGTTGTAAAGCCGGTCATCGTACTTGGCACCGCTTTGGGAATGAAGGTAAAGTTCCTGAAATAGATGTGGCGGCTATAGTTATCGCCCACGCGGATGAATTTGACCTTGTTGTTAAAACCGTCCTGCTTTTTCATCTTGTTCAGGTCCAGCTTTACGGTGACCCATTTGCCTGTCTCCAGTTCGACCGAGCCATACGTTGCGCCGTTAATGCCTGTTGTGCCAAGGCTGCCTTTTTGGACTTTCTGCTCATCCAGCAGTTCCAGATACAGGTTGTTGAGGGAAAGGTCACCTCCATCATCCTTTGAATCAGTGTAAACCTGGAACGTAAGGAAGCGCATTTTTTCGATATCGATGGGGTTTTCCAGCGTCAGGATGCCATAACGTTGCTTACGCCAGTAACTGACGGGTTCCGTATCCGTATAGCGTGCGTACCAGTGAAGGACCTTTTCGCCTTCATGCCCGGGATCTGGCTGCTTGGGGTTTTCATCCAACCTGAAAATGTACTCATTTTCCTTATTTGGGGTTGCGGCGGCAATGTCGACACCCTTAGTCAAATCCACATGTTGGGACGGATTTTCGCTTTCATTCGGGCCAACGGCCGGTGTTGTTCCATAATGGGTTGCCTGGTTCTGGATGGTGAAGTTGAAGATTTTCTGTTTTTCAAAGCATTTTTTGAAGTCCGGATCAACCTTGTTCAGATCAACCTCTTTTTGAACCTGCAGCTCGTTATTATCCGGGAAGTTGAACGCCACCGCCATGTTGGACTCCCACATACCGCGTTCCATATAGTACATGGTAAGGGTGTGCTTTTGGCCTTTGTCGAGGTCATTAAAAGTAGTGCCTTGCGCGTAGAACTTGATGTCCTCGCCATGATATGTTACGGTCTTGACAGGGTTGCCTTTTTTTTCATCTTGATCACCTTCTGATGACGTTCCGCCTGTTTTGACCCTACTGACATAGGCTGTTACACTATTATTCTTTTCATCTGCCTTGCCAAATTCCAGCAGGCCGGAAACCTCACCATGGGCGCCGCCAACGTCAAGCGCCAGCTTGCCATCAATGAATACCCAAACGTCATCGTCACCGGAGAAGAAGAACTTGATGCTGGTTTTTTCCGTTGTTCCATCTGCCTTTTCTGTTTCCACCATGCCGTCATCCGTCAGGGTAAAATCCATCTGCAGCTTGGTGCCAAAGCCGTAATTGTAGGTAGAAAACACACCAGGGGTTGCTGTTTCATTGAACGGGAAGTAGCCATAAGGGTCTTTCGGGTTCGATAACGCACTCACATTCTTTGAAGGATCTCTGTTAGTGGTACTTTCTTGGAGAAAATATTTTGAATCCGAATTTTGTCCCGAATCTTGTTTTAGATACAAGGTTGTATCCTTGCTGTCAAAGCACCAATAATCAACGTTCGTCTCATTACCAAAAAGATTTTTCACTTTAGTAAATGGGAACTTTACATTCTCATACACTTCACCAAGCTTTGCATTTTTACTATTCTTTCCTAAGAGGAACTCTTTGTTAAAGTGCGGCTCTACTATTGCTGTTTCTGTTCCGTTTAACAACGGTGCTCCATCTGCTTTACCGGTGGATGTTTTATTCGCAACCAAACCCTGATAGGCATAGTATGTATGATTATTGTCATTGTTTTGAGAATCTTCATTATACTGAGAGTTATTGATTGCCATAAAACGCCGATCGTTTGTGTTGTACCCAAACAAATTTAATGTCCCAGCAATATCGCTAAAGTTAGTTCCTCCTCCAGGCTGGAAATGTCCGGTATAAAGCGGGTATGGGGCATTTGCATTCTTATAATAATCGCTCAGCGCCTGATCAAATTCACGGAAGGGTACCCAGTTGCGGTGACTTACAGTAGGAGAACTTTTATCGTAACTGCCACGGTTATTGCCGTTCAGTTCGTAATCTGTATAATAGTCATACAGCGTACTGGTAACATATTTTGTGTTTGCTTCTTCCGTAAAAGGAGCGGATTTAATATCTACTACTTTAGTGCCAGTAGTGCCAGTAGTGTCAGTATTTTTCCCCTTTTCGGCATCACGCAGGGTACCTTTTGGAGCCCAGTAGCCGCCACGAGTGGTACCTTTATATACTGCATCGTCATTCGTATCCGCATAGAAGCAATTATTGCCATCTGTGGGAATCGTCAGCCACGCTGTACTTACTCCATTTCCTTTTGTCTCATCGTCTCTGCTAATTGCATCACCGGAAAAGATGATTGAACGATATCCTTGGGGAATGTCAATATAATAAAGGTTTTCGTTTGTACCATCTTTTACCAGCGTACCACTTTCGGATTTTACGTCGTCTCCTTTTATTCGATAATAAATGGTCTCTTTATTATTATTATTGGCTTTGGGGATTGAAAAGTCGCCGGTATCTCCATTCAATGCCATCTTGGAAAAAGTAGCATCGTAATAGATGCGGATGGCACCGGGACGCCCCCATGTTGCATCATCATTGCCATTGTACATGTAGCAATAGCATTGACCTTCGGAATACTGGAAGCGTTTCTGATTTTCTCCTGTTACTTCCTCATTATAAAAATTGTAGTATTCACTTATTTCTGTATCCTTATCGCCATCGCTCTCGGTAAAGCGAACAAAAGAGCAAAAAGCGTCAGGAGTGTCAGGAATATTAAAGGTTGCTTTGGAATTAGGAGCAATATCATTTAAGAGTATTGGGCCACCGACCTGGATAAGATCTCCCTTCTCATTCGGTTCATAAAACCAGGCTTTGACGTTCGTTAGTGTTTCACTGGTTTTATTTTCAAAGGCCATCTCTTTGCCAGCGAAATGCTTATGGCCAACCGTATAGGTAGACCACTTATTCGTCTTTCCGTCATAGTAGTCGCCGCCGATATAACTTGAATCTTTTGGATTGAACGTCTTCCACCACGATGGATTATTACGTACTTTAGCAATTTCTATTGTGTATACAGGATTTTCGTTGACAATTGGATTTTCCTTATATCCGCGAAATTCAAGTCCATTCAACCCTCCATGTGGATAGTGTTCATCATGATTCAGGACCACAGAATAAATTTTTCTTCCGTCCTTCGTTTTGTCAACTTCCTGCATATCAAGATAATATGCTTTCTTTGGATCTCCTTCACCAACGGCATATATTTTCACCACTGTACAATCGCTCCAATTGTCAGGCACTGCAAAATAGAGCGTGTAAGTATCCGCCGATGCACTAACTGCCTGCACGTTATCCACGCTTTTTGCGGCGTACATCTTCTGCGGCTGTTCGGTCGGTTCCGGGGTGGCGGTGGGGGTCACGGTCGGCACAGGGGTGGCCGTTGCGGTGGCTGCCGGTTCCGGGGTCGGGGTGGGTTCTGCCGTGGGCTCCGGCGTTTCGGTCGGGGCGGGCTGCTCCGGCTCGGCGCTTTGTTCCGGTTCCGGGGTGGCGGCGTTCTGCTCCGGCGGAGTGGTATCCTCCCCGGAGGCCGTTCCCTGCTCATCCTCCAGCAGCTCTACTTCGTCAGATGCGTCGGGCAGAAGATCCACCTCGGCGTATACAGGCAGGGCCATTGCCATAACCAGGCAAGCGGTGACAAGCAGCGCTGTCAGCCGGCGCGCCCAACCTGTTGTGTTTTTCCCTGTTCTATTCAATCTGCTCACTCGCCTTTCGCGCTGGCTTGATGAAAGCACATTGTTCCACAGGGGATCCCTGTGGAACAATAAAAGAAGTCAGCTTCTTTCGCTTGCGCAACCGTTGCCATGTTGTTTTCAAAAAAATTACGCATCGAATCTTCTCATTGCGCATTTACTTTTCAGTGTTAAAGTATAGCACCTTTATACCAGAAAGGCAATACAATCCACGTAAATTCCTGTTTTTCAGCACTTTTACTGATTGCGTTTTCCTCCAATTATACGCGGTCCCTTTTATATACTTTGACCGCGTGTTTATGATTCTCTGCGCACACAGAGCGCAACTTTGCAGCAAAATTCGCCTTTTTTTCTACATTTCCCTGTTTTTGCGCAATTATTTGTTTCGCATGCGCCTGTTTGTGGCGGGGCCTGGCGGCTGGGTGGGCGCCTTGTGGGAGGGATGGCAGGTTTGCGGCGCACGGTTCCCGTTTTTTTGCGGCGCGATGGGTACACCGCGCCCCTGCAAACGGTTTGCGGTGTTTGCGGCGGCGGGTGTGTGTTTGGTGGATTGCACGCCCGCCAACGGGACGCCGTTCTCCCTTTACAACGGGGTGCGGGTTTGCTGCAGATATGCCATTCGCTTTTTTGTCCCCTCTGCCCCGCCCCTGATTCCCGGTTCCCCCTTGCCGATTTCTATTTGCGCCAGCTCCTGAGGTGCCTCTGAGAGCAACGAAAATAGCGGATCTTTCGCAAGCACAAAATCCGGCTGCGTTTACTGAAACAGACGAGCTTTTTGACGTTTCAGACAGGACTAAGGTGTATCTGAAAAGTCGAAAATTTAGTCTATTTCTACAAACACAGCGGGATTTTGCGTTAAAGCGCCTTGGAATCCACAAAGGATTCCTGCGGCTCTCTGCCTTAAATCCTGCTTGTGTTTGCGAAATATCCGTCATTTTCTTTGTTTTCAGATACACCTCCAGCTCCCAGCTTTCAATCTATCCTGTGTAAACTGCAACCCCTCACGCGCCATTCTGTGCGGCACTTACCTTATAATATAGGGGTGCTGCCCTGTGTAAATTTGCAACTGATCTATTTGAAGCAGCTGTGAGCTGTTGCAATTTTGCACAGGGTATTGCCCACATTCTGTGCCGAACATTCCCGAAACATGTTGGAAAAACGCACAGGATTGCCTTGTTTCCCTATGCCGCTTACCGTTGGAAAAACGCACAGGTTACCCCCGGAACAGTTGCATTTTACACAGGGTATTCCCGCTCCCCTGCCCCGCCGCGACCCGCGTACCTGTTGGAAAACCACACAGGATAGGCCCGTTCCCCGTGTTGCAATTTACACAGGTTTGGCTGTTTTTGGCCTATTTGCAACTTTACGCAGGTTGCTTTCCGCACAGGAAAATGGTGGTGGAATGCACAGGCTGCAGTTGGTTGAACACACAGGTTTGCGTTGTTAAATTACACAGGCTCTACCTATTACTAATATAGAACTAAACAACTAAGCCATAATAACAACCAGAAGTAAGCCGGGAGATGGGGGAGAACGGGAAAAAATTGGTGTTGCCATTCCATCAGGTTACAGAACTCTGAAGCAGCAGGACAGAAAGTACAATAAAACCCTGTGTAACCTGTACCCGGGCGGCAACCCCCACAGGATGTATGGCAAACCACAACGCGGGTGTTGCATTTTGCACAGGGTAATGGCGGTGAAACCCTGTGTAAATTTGCAATTCTTGTGCTGGACAACAGGATGTGCTATAATGTTTAGCATGATGTGCGTGACCACCCGGGATACAGCAACCGATATAGGAGGCCCCTGCTTATGGCGGCAAGTAAACAGAAAAAAGATGATCCGTTTGTCGTTACGTTTGAAGAACGCGGGGACCAGACCATCGTTCGCAAATCCAATGACCTTGTACAGATGACGCGCAACAACCTGACGCTGAGCCAGCAGCGCCTGATGCTGCATATTTTTTCGATGATTAAGCCGGAGGATACGGACCTGCCCTCTTATGAGCTGAGCATTTATGATTTTATCAAGATGACCGGCATGGACCCGCACAGCGGGGCGCTGTACAAGCAGGTGCGCAAAAATATTGAGGAGCTGGCCAACGCGCCCATCCAGTGGATCAAGAATAACGGAACTTCCACGGTGGAAACATTCCGCTGGATCGATAAAGTGCGCATTGATGAAGGCCGCGCGCGCATGACCATCACGCTGGATCCGGTGCTGAAACCGCACCTGGTGCAGCTGAAAACCCTGTATACCACCATGGATGTGACCTACACCATGCTGATGCGGTCCACCTATTCCATCCGCATTTACGAGCTGTGCAAGAGCTACCAGAGCCTGTACCTGAAAAAGAAAGCGGCCGGGGAACCGCTGGTATGGAACCTGAGCATGCTGTATGAACAGCTTTCGTATACGGCCAACCGATGGTCGGATTTCCGCCGCCTGGCACTGGAAAAGGCAAAGGCGGAAATTAACGAAAAGACGGATATTATTTTTAATTACGATGTGTACGAAAAAAAGGGGCAGAAGGTTCTTTCGCTGGTGGTAACGATTGACCCGGTGGATGATGCCGCCGCACAGGCCAACCTGGACAGCATCAACAGCACAGTGCGCAAAAAGAGCAAAAAGAAGGGCCGCCCCACCGTGGCGATTGAGGATTCGCTGCTGGATGACCCCAGCGTGATTACCTTTGATTATGTTTCGGCACCGGAAACAACGATCCCCTATTCCTTTGGACGCCACCGCACCGAGCTGCGGGAGGAAATTGTTGTGAAAGCGCGCATGGATCAGCTGCGCGCGGAGATTACGCCCGAAGAGCTGCACGCGGTGGAAGTGATTATTGATGTGTTGGCAGATGCCTGCTGCACCATCCAGGCAGGCGATGGCGAGCAGGACGGCGGCAACAAAACGGTGTTTGGAAAGATGAATGCCATCATCCTGGATTGCGGCGGGCTGACCAGTTGGCTGGCCGGTGTGGCACCCCGTTATGCACAGGAGATCATTCCCCGGTCGCAGACGATGCGCAGCCCGGCGCGGTACCTGAACAAGGTGCTGCGCGAGGATATGGATAACTATCGCATTTATATTTTCCGCAAGGCAAAGCCGGCAGCAGAACCCAAAGAGGAGCTGTTGGAAGCGGAGTACCATGTGATGGACGAGCCGGTGCAGCAAACGATGCCGGAGCCTGAGTCGCCCAAGGTAGAGCTGATTCCCGAAACGATTGTAAAACGACAGGATATGCGAAAAGAGTTTGCAAAGTTTGTAGATGATGGATACCTGGAAAAGACGTTGACGAGCGGCCAGCGCGGCGCTTACCACGAAATTTACCGCCACCTGGCAGCGCGGTGCGTGCCATCGCCTTCCAGCCTGCGCAATGGGCTGAAAGACGAAATGCGGCTGCATTACCTGGCCTGCATGAATGAAGTGATTGAAAAGTATGGCAGCCTGACCCCATTGATGGAAGCTATGGCGCATGAACTGGACTTTGATGTGTTCTGGGCAAAGGCCGCCAAGGACCCCAACGTGAATAACCCGATGGGGCTGTTCTACCACATTATTGAAGAACGCGCGCTGAACCCGATCGGCACCATAATGAACGACCAGGCACAACGGCAGAAGGTTGCCGCCAAGGAAAAAGGTGAAAAAGATAAGTGGCACAACGAAAGCTGGATGGATGCTTTTGAGGAAGATATCCCGGATGACAGCGAAGAGTAATTGAAATGAAGCGGAGCGGAACATCCGGGAGCGCTATTATAATAAGGTAAGCAGCGGCTGGCAGATTGCTGGCCGCTGCTTTTTTTGTTGGGGTGCAGCTGAGAAATGGAAATATCCGGCGTTTTTTGATTTCAGATAGACCTTGGGCAACACCGCACAATTCCCGCCTTGCGGCTTAAGCACCGCTCCGGCAGCTGCG
>OLRA01001983.1_pt1 | contig 22066 bp, 26 predicted proteins | sample 1673011 | NCBI WGS metagenome assembly OLRA01 (sample SAMEA3136746, study PRJEB25190) | human gut metagenome | reverse complement strand
AATCATTGGCCGACAGGAAGCTCATGAAGCGTGTCCATGGCGGGTATGCGATCACACTCAAGGGCCTGTTGGCAGTCAAGGTGTGGAGACTTCACCTGTTCCTGTTCCATCACGATGAACACAAGTACTTCAGGAGGAAGAAATGAGCAGGGCTGAAACCACCGCCATGCTGTCCAAGCTGGTCGAGAAGAGGTTGAAGAATCGCGTGAGCTATTGGGCTGCTGCAAGAAGTGGGATGGCATCGAAAGCGACTATGTGGCGAAGGACGAAGACGATGCATGGGATTACGCCGGTGAGATTCCCGGCTTCCATGAGGAATATATCAGACAGGCCGAGGAAATGCTCGAAATCGCACGGAAGGCGGTAAACGAATGAGCAAGACGATCCGATATGTCGAGTGCGCCCACTGCGGCGAGACGGTGGGCAGCTATTACGTCACCTGCCCTTACTGCGGGTATCGGCTGGTGGACGCGAAGCAAGCCGTAATGATGGGTTTGTCATGGTGACGCTTGACCCGCCACCGGACTTGGTGGAGATCGCCGAAGCCTTGGATGCGATGGCGAAACCACACGTGGGAAGCGGCTGGGCGAACACCAACTACACCGACCTGCCCTGCACCACGCCACGGCAGGAGGCCATCTGGATGGCATACAACGGAATCACAAGAGGGGAGGATTGATGGCAAGGCGCGGATACGTGCAATTGGCCAATGGCTTCTATCTCAACCGGAAGGTACGCCGTTTACGCCGTACCATGCCATCGGCCATCAGCGCCTTCGTCATCATGCTTTCCTACTGCGGCGACAACCTCACGGACGGTTATGTGGACTCGGACACGGCGGAATTCGTGCTCGACATCACCACACAGGAGCTTGACGCTTTGCAGCAGGTCGGATTGATCGAGGCCGTGGATGGCGGCTATGTCATCCACGATTACCTTGAGCATAATCGGAGCCGTCAGCAGGTGATGGCCAAGCGCAAGCGTGAGCATGACCGGTATTCTGCTGGCAGTCTGCCGGCAGAAAGTGCGCAGACTGCCGGCAGAATCGAAACAGAATCGAGACAAACACCAGAACACCAGAACACCAGAACCCAAAAGAAAGATGAAGAAGAATATTCTTCTTCTTCATCCAAAGAAATCGGGCTGAACGACTTCGAGCTGGTCAGGGAGAAAGCCCACGCCAATGCCGCCATAATCCGCGATTACCCGAATCTCGACCTGTCGGACGCGTGGAATGCCTTCGCCGCTCGCCACTACGGCGAGACACGCACCGTCAACGACTGGTGCCGCCAATGGAAAGGCTGGTGCCAACGCAGAGCCAACATGAGCGGCATACCACCCTCGAAACCACACAAGCACACGTGGAAATGCTCTCACGTGCTCGAAGCGCTAGGACGCGACGAAGAAACAGCACAGGCAGACGAAAAGGCCTGCGAATTAGCCGACAGACTCAACAAGGAGAAATCATGAAACACGACGAACAGGTAACCATGTGCAGCTTGGAATCGGAAACAATGTACAGCCTGGAATGGTTGAGACACGAACGCCGCAAGGCATGGAGCGAAGGCTACGCGGCCGGATGGAAGGACCAGGAATGCGATTTCCCGCCACACACCACAGAAAACCCATACAAGGAGTAGTCAAATGAAGAAAATACTCGAAGACATGATCATCAAGTGGCATCAGGCCGGTTACGCGCTTGACGAGATCGCGCCGCTCGTGCCGCAAGTCCCGAAAGCCGCAATCGCCGCACTCATCCGCCAGCACGACAAGGAGACACGACTTTGACCGATTGCAAGCACTGCCGGAAGCCCATGAAGCCGGTGTCCGCGAATCTGCTCTGCGCCAGCTGCCGAGAAAACTACTGGCAGCTCATCCGCCAACTCGGACACGTCCAACTGCCCGCCCTGCGAAGCATCATGCTCAAACAGGCCCACATCGGACCCACGGGCCACGCGCCAAACAAAGGCAACGCGCCAATACCCATCGACACGAGAGCGCAAGCCCTCATCACCGATTCCGAAGCGTGGCTCGCCGAACAAGCAGGCAAAATCAACGCACGCTACAGCAATTTCCCGTGGGACAAGGCATGGAAGAAGATCACGGCCAACAAACACACCATCCTCAGCATGAGCACCGCAGCAGACGATTACGCAGCCCTGGAACACATCAGCCGACGCAACGAGACGGCCTTGACCCCAGAAGAGGCAATGGTCATCATCGGCACATGCCCACAATGCGGCCACCAAGCCACCAGCACGCCACAGGCCGACGAATGGACATGCCCGCACTGCAAATGGCAAGGCGGAGTCCAAGCCATCAAAGCCACCCGCGACAACAAACTCTGGCAACTCGAATACACCGGAAAACCAGTCGAAGTCGCAAGATACCTCTCCAAAATGGACATCCACTGCACAAGCGACCAGATCCGCCAATGGCTCACCAGAGGCAAACTCCACGCCACGCCGACAAAACACAAAGGAGAGTACGTGTTCAACCTCGGAGAAATAACCGCCATGCTTGACTGTCACAATTAAAATGCTATACTGTCGTACAGTAGTAAAATGGTTCAGCCTGAAAGGGTTGGACCATTATTCATATCAAGCTTCGGTAGCTCAGTGGCAGAGCACGAGGGATAGCACAGATACCAGAGGACGGATACCTTACCGGCCATGGCTTCCATGATTCTTTGAATGCCCGTGATAAGAGACAGTGCCCCTCATCGACGTGGGTTCGACTCCCATCCGAAGCACCAAAGGCGGTGAATCAATGTCAGGAAGAACGCGCAAGACAAGCCGCCAATTCGAAAAAGACAAGGCCGCATTCTTCAACCAATGCAAGGCACAGCATGCGGTCTGCTGGTTGTGTGGCATGCCAATCGACTACAACGCAGTCAAGAACACCACAGATGACTCATTCAACCTAGATCACATGTTCCCAGTCAGCAAGCACCCGGAACTTCAATTCGACCCAGCAGGCTTCAAACCATCACACACCAGCTGCAACCGCTTGAGAGGCAACCAAGACCCACCAGCACCAATCGGAACACTAAGCAGGCAATGGATTAAGACAGCATGAGCAAGGAGACAGCAATGCAACAGCCAGTCAACCTAACACTCACCGCAGAAATTAACGACAAGACATTCCCAATCAGCAGCTTCACGGTCAACATTCCAGTGCACGTCAACAGAACATACCGCTACGAGGTCATCGACTCCGAGCGTGCCATCGCCAAGCTGATGCCACCAAGCACAAACGAACTCATCAAACGCTTCAAAAACGCAATCAACGCATTCCAAACAGCATTCGAAACCGACCCAAACGGGGTAGGGGCGGTGAAATCGTAAAACCAACGCAAGAACGCAAGACGTCTCGCGTGGTTGGTCTTCCTCTCCCCGATGGCCGAAATTGAACGGGGGTCGCGCGCGCGATTGCAGATTCGAGGTGAAGTATGTCGGTGAAATTCCCGAGCCATAATGTGGCGGAGGCTTTGGAGCGCTCATTGAAGAACGCCGATGGGCTGAAGGCCGTGAATTCCGCAGTGGTCGCGGCCGCCCGCGTACTGGCTGGTCGGATTGACTTCCTGAATGCCACCGGATTCGTTGACGAGAACGGGAAGATCGACAATGTGACTCTGCCGACTTTCCTGAAATACTGCCAGTCTCTCGGATTGACTTTGGACGCTCCAGCGAAGGTCGGGCGTCCGGCCAGGCAGAAGCCCGAAGTCAGGGCTGAGGAAGCGAAGAGCGACAAGGTTATCGCGATGGATGATTTCATGAAGCGGTTCGGCTGAGGAGGTTGCGATGGCGGCTGAGAATCTTACGGTTTTCGGTGCCATCGACGATGAGAGGCACGGCGTGACGCTTCCTAGAATCTTCACGCCGCCGTTACGCCCGTTGACGAAGGAGACGAGCAATGGTTTCGCTGTGATCGCGTTCGCGGAGATCATGCTGCACGTCCACCTTTACCCGTGGCAGCAATGGCTGCTCGTCCATGCTCTCGAACTGCTTGAGGATGGCAGCTATCGCTTCCGCAAGGTGATTGTGCTTGTGGCCCGGCAGAACGGCAAGACCACGCTGATGGGCGTGCTGGCCGCATGGTGGCTGTTCGTGGACTCCAACAAGCATCCCGACCGAGTGCCGCCGGTGAAATTCCTGGTGGTCGGTGCCGCGCAGACATTGGACAATGCGAAAGGCCCGTACAATCAGGTCAAGGAGTGGTGCAATCCTCAGCCTTCTACCGATGAGGAAGCGGATCTGGTGATTCCGGATCTCGCCGCGATGACGCAGAAATTCGTGAACACTAACGGCGAGGAGGCGATCATCACCCGCTCGAAGGCCCGTTATATTGTCCGCGCCGACAAGAACATTCGAGCCAAGTCGGCGGCGCGTGTGGTGTTCGATGAGTTGCGTGAGCAGCATACTGATGATGGCTGGAATGCGGTGTCGCAGACCACGAAGGCCGTGTGGAGCTCCCAATTGTGGGGCATCAGCAATGCGGGCGATTATCGCAGCGTCGCGTTGCGCAAGCAGGTGGACAAGGGCCGCAAGCTTGTTGACGAGTGGACTCGTCTGAGCGTCGACGGGGGCAATCCGGCCGACGTGTTCCTGTCCGGCGAACAAGACGGCAGCTTTGGATATTTTGAATGGAGCGCTCCAGACAAGTGTCCGGTGGATGATGCCGACGCTATTCGCCAGGCGAATCCGTCGCTCGGCTATGGGCCGATGACCGTCATGAGCGTCAGATCCGATATTGACGGCATGACCGAGGCCGCATTCCGCACCGAGGTCCTGTGCCAGTGGGTGACAGCGGACATCATTCCTTTCATCAGTCCGAAAATGTGGGCCAGCGGCCTTGATTCGCGTTCCACGATTCCGGACGAGAATCGTGTCGTACTGTCCGTGGACACGTCGGCTGACCGTAAGACAACGTATGTGGCCGCTGCCGGCATGCGTGCGGACGGTTTGCCGCATGTGGAGTTGATCGCTCGCCGTGACGGCATGCTGTGGGTGCCGCACTTTTTGGATCTGCTTCGTGAGAGCTGGCCGAATGTCTGTGAGATTGCTGTGCAGTCGAAGGGTTGTCCGGCAGTTGATTTCATCGACCCGTTGACTGAAAAAGGGTGGACGGTGCATCTCATCGAAGGCTTCCGTCTGGGCGCGTGCTGCGGTCGCTTCCTGGACCGTGTGCGCGAAGGAAAATTGCGGCATCTTCCGCAGCCTGCCATCGAACAGCAGGTGAGTGTGGCCGTGTCCAGGCGTCTTGGCGAGGTCGAGGTGTGGGACAGGACGAAATCAGCATTGCAGATTTCCGGCTTGGTTGCCGAATCGCAGGCATTGTACGCGTTGGAGACCATGCAGGCCGAAGTCGAGACGCCGAAATATGCGCCGAGCGTGACCCATTTCGCAGTCGTATGACCCAGTGAGGAGGTTTCATGGGGTTCTTTTCCAGATGGCTCAAGAAAAGCCCGGTATCCGTGGCCCAGAAGTTCTCCGAATCGCCAGTGAACATTTCACAGGTGGCGCAGATTCCAATCGACTGGTTCGGCGCCGGAGTCTACGAGCGAGAGGCGGCGGTACGCACCGTCATTGACCATATCGCACGGAATATCGCCAGCATGCCGTTCAAGGTCTACACTCGCCAGCCTGACGGTGACCGCGTGGAGGACACGACAAGCCATTTGGCGCAGTTGATGGCCAAGCCGAGCGTTCTTCCTGGCATGACACGTTACCGATTCTTCTACTCGCTGCTCTGCGATGGACTGCTCAATGACCGTTGGCTTTGCCTGCTCGATGCCGACAAGAAGACCGGCAGACTGTGGCTGCGGCGTATTCCGGTGCAGAATTTCACTCTTTCCGGCAATACTCTTGATGAGATCACCGGCGTGCAGATCAGTACCGGACAGCCGGAAGGAAGCCAGTATTTCAAACTGCCAGACCCGCAGATTCTGCTGGATGTGGGGTACAGCACGTCCGGCATCGGCGGTTCTCCGGTGTCCGGCACTCTCGCACCGCTTTTGGCGGAGGCTCGTGAGATGGCCGAATATCGGCGTGCGATAGCGAAGAACGGCGGTCAGATTCCGGCGTACATCTCGCGTCCGAAGGAGATGCCGTGGCCGTCGCAGGAGGCGCAGGACGAATTCGTGCAGGGCATGAGGAATTACAAGGCTGGAGGCAATCTTGCCGGTGGCTGGCCGCTGCTCAACGACGGCATGGAAATCAAGACCGTGGACGCCTTCAAGCCGATTGACATGCAGGACATCGACGCGAGGGACAGGATTCGCATAGACGTGGCCAACGCCTTCCATATCGCGCCGGAGAATCTTGGCTTTCGCAGTGGCACGAATTCCAACATCGCTTCCTTCAAGGAGCAGATGTGGAATGTGGAATTGATGCCGTACATCGTGGCGTTCGAACAGTCGCTCAATTTGCTGCTGCCTGACGCGCTCGGCCAGCCGGACGCCTACATCGAAGCGAATGTGGATGCGAAGCTTCGCGGCACGTTCTCCGAGCAGTATCAGGCGCTCAGCACGGCCACGGGGCGCAGCTTCATGACCACGAACGAGGCGCGGCGCATCCTCAACTATCCGAAGCTTGATGGTGGCGACGAATTGGTGACGCCATTGAATGTGGCAACCGGCGGACAGCCCAGCCCGCAGGATGGCGGCAGGACGCAGAACGCGCAACAGAACAATCCAGTGAACGGAGAAGGACAGTGAATCTCAAACAGCTCAGATTCAACGTGAAATCCTTGGATGATTCCGCTGGCGAAGGCGTTTTCAGCGGCTACGCCAGCACTTTCGGCAACAAGGACCTGCAGGGTGACGTGATCGCCAAGGGCGCTTTCGCGGAGACCTTGGAGAAGGACTACGCCGGCGGAGCCGGCATCCCGATCCATTGGAACCATCAGGACGGCAAGCCGACCGACATCATCGGACGTACCTTGAGCGCCGTCGAGGACGAGAAGGGTCTGCTCATTTCGGCCCAGCTCGATATCGAGGATAATCCGACCGCCCAGCAGGCTTACGACCTGCTCAAGGATGGCAGGGTCCATCAGATGAGCATCGGCTTCGTGCCGACGAAGACCGCGTGGATCACGGAAAAGGGCGATGGCCCGTGGGGTGGCCATTCCGAATTCCAGCAGATCAAGCTTTTCGAGATCAGCGTGGTGCCGGTGGCCGCTAACCAGCAGGCCGAGATTCTGGCCGTGAAGTCGGGTCGTGCCATCAGCTCCGCCAACGAGGAGAAGCTGCGTGCCGCCTTGGCTTCGCTGAACGAGGTGCTTGACGGCATCGATTCCGATAATTCCGCTTCCGACGAGGATAAGGCGGATGATTCCAAGACCGGCGAGAGGTCGGACGATAAGAAGCTTGACCCTGATGAGGGCAAGGACGCTGAGGCCGAGAAGGCCGAGCGCCTGAATGTAATCAAATCCGCCCGTGAACTGGTCACTGGCGGCAAGGACAACAAGGAGACCAAATGAGTTTCAATGATCGTCTCGCCAAGACCAAGGCCGCCATCGAAGCGGTGCTGGCCAAGGGCGAGGATAATCTCACCACTTCCGACATCGAGAAGCTGAAGGGTCTGAACGCCGAGGCGCACGAATTGCAGGACTCCATCGAGACGCTGGACACCGTGCACAAGCGCTTCGAGGGTCTGACCGATAATCTGACGGACACTCAGAAGAGCGGTGTCGCCCATCAGTCTCTTGGCGATTTCGTCGTGAAGAGCATCGGCGAGCAGCTGGTGAAGATGAAGGGCGTGTCCGGCGCTTCCATCGCCACGCCTGAATGGCTGCCGAACCGCAAGGCCAACACCGACAATCAGGTGACCGGTGGGCCGTCCGGCGCGTATGGCTCTCTGCTGACATATGTTGACCCGAATTTCGTGGAAGGCTACCGCCGTCCGACCATCACCAACCTCTTCGGTGTCGGCGCCATTAGTGGACAGGCCATCACCTACTTCGTGGAAGGTGCTCAGGAAGGCGATTTTAAGACCGTCGGCGAAGGCGATGAATTCGGTCAGATTCATTACGCCAATGCGACCGAGCACACCGACGCATTGTCCACCATCGCTGGCTTCATCAAGGAGTCCGGTGACATGATCACCGACCTCGCCTTCTTGAAGTCCGACATCGATGGCCGTCTGCTTTACAGTCTGAGCATCAAGGAGGAGCAGCAGCTGCTCAACGGTGATGGCACTGGAAAGAATATCAAGGGCCTGCTTAATCGTGACGGCATCCAGACATACACGGCTACCGACGCCGGTAATGATGTCGCTATTCTGCACGCGCAGACCATGATTTCCACCGAGACCGGCATGATGCCTGACGCTCTGGTCATCAATCCGGCAGACTATGAGGCTCTTCGTGAAAAGAAGGACAACAACGGTGCGTACCTTGGCGGTGGCCCGTTCTATGGCGTCAATGGCGGTGCGGTGAACATCACACCGTCCCTGTGGGGTATGAACACTGTCGTATCCCCGGCAGTTGACAAGGGCACCGCCGTTGTGGGTGCTTTCAAGCGTGCCGCGACCTTCTACCGCAAGGGCGGTGTCGCCGTGGAGGCCACCAACTCCAATGACACCGACTTCATTGCCGATCTGGTGACCATTCGTGCCAAGGAGCGCGTGGCATTGGCCGTGCGCATTCCGAAGGCTTTCGTCACCCTGACCTTGAAGTAAGGAGGAATGATGGCTCGACAGTTTCGAGTGATTCCGGTCGCTTCCGCGAAGCTTGACCCGAACGCCGCCGTGGCGGATGTGATCTTCGTGGATGCGAAGGGCAAGCCGACCGACATTGGTGGTTCTGCCGCCGCGCCGTATGCGCTTCCCGCTGCCGCCGAGAACGCTCTCGGCGGTGTGAAGCTGGCTAATGTCGCTTCGGCGGGTAATGCCAATGCCGCTGTGGGTGTAGCCGCTGGCGATGCGCCGACCAAGGCCGAGCATGACGCGCTCGTGACCGCGTACAACGATTTGGCGAAGCGTGTCAATGCGCTTGTGGCTGGTCTTGTGGCTGCTGGCGTGGTGAAGACGAGCTGAGACGGGAGGTCGGCATGAGTGATGCGAATGTGATTCCCGACATGATTGCCGACCCTTCGGCTTTCGAGGATGACGCCGCCTTCCGGCTCAAGGCCGCGCAGGCGGCCATCCGCCGCGAGTGTGGCTGGCATGTCATGCCGAACACGGCATTGTCCGGCGTCATCAACTCGCGTGGCGGCACGGTGATCCGACTGCCCGCCCGTCATGTGACGAGCATCGAATCATTGACCGACAGGGACGGCAAAAAGCTGGCTTACGCCTATGACCCTGAGACGGGTCTTGTGGAGTCGCTTTCCGGTGGCTTTCCGGTCGGTGTTGCGGCCATCCGCTACGCGATCCATGCCGGCTATGATGACGCGCCGGACGTGCAGCAGGTGCTTATCAGTGCCGCGAAGCGAGCTGGCATGAGTCCTGTCGGGCTCGTCACCTCGCAGTCCACCAACGGCTCCAGCGCGAGTTTCGACGTGGTGTCGCTCATGCAGGCGGAGAAGGACAAGCTCAAACCCTACAGGCTTGGAGGATTGCCATGAGCCTGCTTGACGACATGAATGCCGGTGGCGGCGGATGGCGTATGCCGGGCGCCACCAAATGGCGGCGACTGCGCGCCAAACGCAAGGCCAACCCGTACAATCCGGCGCAGAACGAGCCAGACTGGAGCGTGCCTCCGGACGAGCTCGTCATCATGGGCGCGCTCTCGTCCAGTTCCAGCACCCGCACGCCGGACACGCTTGACACGCAGACAGCATCTACGGCGTACCTCACCATCCCTGATCCGACAGCCGACGTGAAAATCGGCGACCGGATCCGCGCAGACCCCGACGACGGACGCTTGTGGGAAGTCGACGGATTCCCCTCGAAGGACGCGAACGCATTCACCGGCTGGCGTCCGACCTTGGAATGCCGTCTGACGGAGAGAAAGGGCTGAACAAATGGCGAAAAGCAGGATATCGGTCAACTTCAACCAGAAATTTTTCGACGAGATCCTCAATAGCGCCGGAGTCAAGTCGCTCACCACGCTGGCCGCGAACAGGGCACTCGCCTACGCGAAGGCGTCCGCTCCAGTCGATACCGGCGCATACCGCGACGGCCTTGGAATCGAGGAGGTTAAAAGGGAGCACCGAACGACCGTCATGGTCGTCGGCCACGACCCGAAGACCCTGCTCGTGGAGGCGCAGACCGGCAATCTGGCCAAGGCGCTGAAGAAGGCGAGGGTCTGATGGCAAGCGTCATCCCACCCGACATCGAACTATTCCTCACCGGATGGCTGCGCTCCAACATCACGGACATCCCCGGCCTGCAGGTCGGAAACCGTATCCCTGACGGTTACGACGGTTCCTATCCGCTCGTGGTCGTGCGTGATGACGGCGGCACGCAATCCGCCAACCGTGTGACGTTCGACAGGTCGATAGGCGTCAACGTGCTCGGATGGACGCGCAACGATACGAAACCATGCCGTGATCTGGCGGCCCGCGTGTACGGCGTGCTGACCGGAGAGCCCGGCATCCTCATCGGATTCGCCGAAGGCAGTCGCATCTGCGCCGTCGTGTCTGACGGATGCAACGGGCCGTACACGGTCGGCGAGGACGCTGCATGGTGCCGCTACTACATGACCGTCGAATATTCGACGGCCGGAATCAGACAATCATAAGAAAGGAAAAGCCATGGCCAAAGACAGTCAGGGCATGGATCTGGGACAGGTGGAGGCGCTCGTCACCGCCGCCATCATGATCGTCCCGTACTCCACCGAAAACAAAATCACGCCGGAGATGATCGCATCCAGCAATGCGACGCCGGAACTTCCGGCCGCCTACAATCGGTCGACCGCATGCATCGGACTCGTCAAGTCCGACGGTGGCAACCAGGATTCGCGCGACGGCGACGACCCGCTCGAGTTTTTGCAGGACGGGTACAAGAAGCTGCCGCTGGCGACCAGCCTCACGCAGACTTTCAGCCCGGCCGAAAACAACGCGCTGACCCGCAAGATCACCATCGGCGAGCCGGACGCCCAGGGCGTCTACCACGTGGCCGACATCATCCAGGATGCGAAGTGGATGGTGTATGAGGAGGAGACTTTCGACACTGGGCGTGTGCACCGTCGCGCCGGCGTCATGCAGGTCACCGGCAACGAGCCGGACCAGCAGGAGCGTGGCTCGGTCACAGGGCGAGCATTGACCGTCGAATGGATGAAAGATCCGCTGTATGTGGATGCGGAGCATCCGAACACCCGCTGGATCGAAAGCTGGTACGACCCAAAAGCGTGACGGCGGTGGCCGTGACCTCGGCTGACGGAAATACGAAGCCGTCGGTCGTCCAAGGTGCGAAGCTCGCGCTCAAGGCCGTCGCCACCCATGTGGACAAGACCACCGTGGACGTGACCGGACAGGCCACGTTCAAGTCCAAGGATGCCGGCGTGGCGACCGTCGATGGCGGCACGCTCACCGCCGTCAAGGCCGGAAGCGCGAGGATCAACGCCACATATGACGGCGTGACCTCACCAGATCTGACTGTCACCGTCACCGCACGCGCCGCCTGACCGGCGGACGAAAATCTTCCCGGACCGCCTATCTCGCCTGTCTGCGCGGTCCGGGAATCTTCTTTTTCCACGGCAGGCAGGCGAAAAGCAGATAGGACAAGACAATGACTTCAACTTCCACCGACTTCAAGCCGACCGTCGAGGATTTCGACCAGTGGACGGAAAAAAACGATGAGGAGGCGTTCGCCTCCATCGCGCAGAACTACAAGGTGCGCCACATCATCAAGGGCGATGTGTATTGGGCGCTCGTGCCCGGCGGTCGCACGTACAAGCTTCCACTGTCGATGAGCATCGACGATTTCACGAGACTTTCGAACACGTCCGATGATACGGAGAGCGTCGAACAGCTCAAGCGCATGCTGAGCGCCTTCGCTGGCGACAAGCAGGCGGAGCAGCTGAACGGCGAACCGGTGCAGGTCGTGTTCAACCTCCTGTCCGACTATGGCGACGCGGTGGTGCGCGCGCAGGGCACCTCACTGGGAAAATCCAATGGTTCTCCCGCCAGCTCGCCGAACACGGGAGCGTGATCCGAGCCGATTTCACGGCGCATGGGTGGAGTCTGCAGGCCGATCTTGGCGGCAGACTCCGCTACGGCGACGCGATAGCGCTCCTCGAGCAGATTATCGGCGATCCGTCATCCTACACGGGCGCGGAGCTCAACGGCTTGGATTATCCGGTCCGGTGGGGTGAGATACCGGTCGTCTACGCGCTTGGCAGCGACGAGTATCCGAAGCCTTTCGATTCGCTTGCGAAACGATTGCGGGCGGATAGGGAGAAGGCCGAGCGTGAGCGGCTGCGCGAACAGACCAAGGGCATGAGCCCGGTTTTCCGGACTCTTTACGAAGACTGAATAACTGAATAGTGGAGGTGCCGCATGGCGTTCGGCAGCGAACTTGGTTCCGCGCACATCAGCGTGTTCCCCTCGATGAAGGGTTTCCGCAGCACGGTCAACAAGGAGGTCGGCGCGAGCGGCAAGGCCGCGTCGAAGACCTTCGATTCAAGCATGAACGGCGGCAAAAGCGGCGGACTGTTCGGACGCGCGTTCAAAAACGGCTTCAAACAGTCGGCGAACGGTCTCGGCACGGACGTGCTGAAATCCTATGAGCGTGACGTGGCGAAATCCACGGCCGCATACCGTCAGGCCATGCTCCAGCAGAAGGCGGCGGCGAATCAGGTGCGCGCCGCCGAGGAGAGCGTCGCCAATGCCGTTGCCAAGCATGGTGAGGGCAGCACGCAGGCCGAGGCCGCGACCATCAGGCTCGAACAGGCGCGGCTGAAGCTGTCCACCATGACAGACCGGGCGACGCAGGCCGAGAACCGGTTGAAGGATGCGCAGAAGGCGCTCAAGGATGCTCAGGACAATCTCGCTTCCAGCAGTGGTTCGCTTGGATCGGCGTTCAAGAATCTTGGTTCGGCGATAATCCAGCCGGTCTCCGGCGCGTTCGGACGGGTCAAAAACGTGGCAACGTCGGCGTTCTCCGGCATCGCCACGAAAGCCCGCGACGGCATGAGCGCTGCCGGTGCTGCGATGCAATCCACCGCGTCACGGCTTACCGCGCCATTGTCTGCGAAGTTCTCGTCGATGAGCTCGGCCATCGCGGCAAGGATACCAGCGCCTTTCAAAAACGTCAGCAATGCCATCGGCGGCTATCTCGGCAACGTCGGCGGCGCGGTCGGCGGCGTGCTTTCGCAGATTCCGGGAGCCGCCGGCAGTGTCGCGTCGGCGATAGGCTCCAAGCTCAAAAGCGGCGCAGACACCGCATGGAATGCGATCAGTTCCATGTCGGGCAAGGCCGTCGGCGCGTTGAAGGGCGTCGCCACGGTCGGACTGGCTGGCGTCGGCACCGCCGTCGCGGCTTTGGCTGGCGTCGGCAAGAGCGCTCTCGACGCATACGCGACATACGAGCAGGCCGTCGGCGGCGTGGACACGCTGTTCAAGGACGCTTCGGGCACCGTGCAGAAATACGCGGCGGAAGCGTACCGGACAGCCGGAGTGAGCGCCAACGAGTACATGACGCAGGTCACGAGCTTTTCCGCCTCGCTGATCAGCTCGCTCGGCGGCGACACTGCGAAGGCCGCGGAACTCGGCAACACCGCCATGGTCGACATGTCGGACAACGCCAACAAGATGGGCACCGACATCGAGTCCATCCAACAGACCTACCAGTCTCTGGCGCGCGGCAACTACGCCATGCTCGACAATCTGAAGCTCGGCTACGGCGGCACGAAATCCGAGATGGAGCGTCTGATCCAGGACGCGAACAAGGTCAAGCAGGCAAACGGGGAGATGGGCGACCTGTCCATCGACAAGTTTTCCGACGTGGTGCAGGCCATCCACATCATGCAGGAGCAGATGGGCATCAGCGGCACTACCGCCAAGGAGGCCGCGACAACCATCGAGGGCTCCGTCGGCATGATGAAGGCCGCATGGCAGAACTGGCTGGCGGAGCTCGGCAAGGACAATGCCGACATCAACGGATTGACCAAGCAGTTGGTCGACTCGGTCGGCACTGTCATTAAGAACGTTGGTCCGCGCATCGCGCAGATCATCACCGGCATCACCGCCGCACTGCCGCAACTGTTCTCCTCATTGGGCAGCACCCTGCCGGCACTGGTCATGCAGATACTGCCGCCGGTGCTCGGAGCGTTGGGGCAGCTTGGCACGATGCTGCTGACCAGCGCGACGACATGGATTACGACGAGCCTGCCCCAGCTGCTCGCCCAGTTCCAATCGTGGGTCACGTCGACCCTGCCGTCGTTCCTGCAATCCGGACTGTCGATGGTCACGAACCTGTTGCAGGGCATCGTGCAGGCTTTGCCGCAGATCGCTTCCACGGCGGTGACGGTGCTGACGACGCTGTTGGATGGATTGTCGGCCCAGTTGCCGCAGCTCATCCCCATCGGAATCAACGCCGTCCTTAACCTCGTGCAAGGCATCCTCAACAACCTGCCGCAGATCATCGACAGCGGTTTGAAGCTTATCCTCGGACTGGCGCAGGGCCTCATCAACGCCATGCCGGACTTGGTAGGCAAGGCTCCGATCCTTATCGGACAACTGGTCGGTGGCATCATCAATCGTCTCCCGCAGATCCTGCAGGCTGGCGTGCAGCTGCTCTTCGCACTGGCCAACGGTTTCATTTCGTCGGCTCCGCGGCTTATCGGTGCCATTCCCGGCATGGTCGGCCAGATTATGCGCGGTTTCACATCGGTTAACTGGGGTAGCGTCGGCCTGAATATCATCACGGGTATCGCGACCGGCATCGCAGGCGCGGCAGGCAGGCTCGTGTCTGCCGCTGTCAACGCGGCCACGAACGCGTTGGATTGGGTGAAACGCAGGCTTGGTATCCATTCTCCGTCACGCGTGTTCCGCGATCAGGTCGGTGAGATGATCGGCGAGGGCATGGCGGTCGGCATTGACGAGAGCGCGTCGAAGGTGAGGAAGGCGGCCGGACGATTGACTGGCATTCTGCCTTCGCAGGACGCCTCGTATTCCGTCGGCGTCGCCAACGCCTCGCGTGGCGTTAACGCTGCAGCTTACGGCAATGGTGGGAGCGTGACGAACATCACGCAGACGTTCAATTATCCGGCGATCGCGCCGACGAGCATTTCCACGCAGCAGAAGTTGCAGACGGCGGCCATGCCGCAATGGTGATTGGGAGGTTTCGCGCATGAAGGTCAGCTATTCTCTCAACGGCCAGCCGCTCGATTCCGAGCGGATGCGCGTGCTTGTCGGCACGACGCACTACACGGCGCTGTCGCCGATCGTTGACACCGTGCAGGTGCCAGGACGGCACGGCTTCATCGTCGGCTCGTCCATTCCGGTGTTGGATGCTCCGGAGCTGACAGTCAAGGTGGCGGCGTGGGGTGCGGATGCCGATTCGCTGATCGCACGCTTCCGCGCCATGTGCCTGTATGCGTCGAAGCTCACGCTCGGCAAAACGGAGACAACGGATGACGGCTATTCGCGCAGCATGGTCACGAGAGCGGTGTGCACGAGCTGCGAGCCGGACGATGATGAGAGGCCGTTCCGTGATCTGCGCGTCATGACCGCCGTTTTCCAACTGCCGGACGTGTTTTGGCGTGGCGTGCAGTGGCAGGAGGTGACGTTGGCCGCGTCGGGTGGCAGGCTGCTGCCGGGCGGGGTCTCGAAGCCGAGCGGCAAGGGTTATTGGACGCGTTGGCAGGGATTGCCTAACGCCAGCCCGTCCGAGCTTTTCGACACGCTTCCCGACGGCTGGCTGTCGGACGCGCCCATCACCACGCTGGTATTGCGCTTCGGTGCCGCCACTGGCGTGACCATTTCAGATCCGGTGAGTGGCACGAATCTCATGTGGGGCGGCAAACGCGACGCCTCACGACCTTACGTCTTTATCGATGTGGCCAACCGCAAGGCGTGGACGGCGGCCAATGCAGACGCATGGTCCGGTGGTACGGATGCGTCGAATGGAGTCGACTGGACCACCGAACCGTTGCAGGTGTGGCCCGCGATCGATTCCGGCGACTATCGGCTAGATATCAGACAGACCGGCGGCACCGACAAGGTGGTCTGCCGGTTTTTGCAATCCTGGGAGTGATTCATGGCAAAGTCCCTTCATGCTCGTCTCGTGGCATACCGGCCGTTCGGTGCAAGAATCGGCGTATTGGCGGAGCCGGTGAGCTTCAGCGCGTCGATGCTCCACAATGATGACGGAGCCATCAGCATCGAATACTCCATGCTTTCCGGCGACGCGCAGGCGTTCGACCGAGAGCTTACCGATGGCCTCGAAGTGGCCGTGGAAGTGTCGGACGGCAACGGCTATCGTGAGCCGGATAACGCGCGTTTCGTGATTACCGGACGTTCCGGCAAGACGGACGACCGGACTCGTACCGTCACCTATTCCGGCCAGTCGATCAGCTGGCTGTTGAGCAAGGCGGAGAACAACGATTCTTCGCATCTGCTAACGGATGGCGACAACAAGGGCAAAAGGCCTTTTTATTCTTCTAATCCGGGCACGATTCTCAAGACTTTGCTGGACGAAAATCGTCAGCGTGGTGGCGTGGCCACTGGTCTGACCTTGGGCTTCGACACCGCCAAAGATTCGAATGGTGATGCCTGGAACAGAAAATACACTTTGTATTATTCGCTCGGCACGGATCTGCAGACGATCCTGTCGTCTCTCGTCAATGGTGGCGGCTGTGACTGGCGTACAAGCGGTAGGACGCTCAGGCTCTGGAACGCCGACAGCACCGCCTTGAGCCGTGACCTGAGCAAGAACGTCATCCTGCGATTGACGCGCGACATCGGCGAGGCTCCATACGAGGAGAGCATCAGTGATCTGGCCAGCACGATCCTCGTCGAGGGCGACAATAATCTGCTTTTCCGCATGGACAATCCGTCCGCGCCGACCCCGTGGGGCAAGTGGGAATCCTACAGCTCGCAGGGCGGCGTGTCCGACAAGGACACGGCACAGGCTTTCATGCAATCCACGCTCGATGACTCGGCTAGGGTTCGCGGCCAGTACACGCGCGACCTCATCGTTTCCGACGTGGACAGTCTGCCACTCGTCGACTATCATGCCGGCGATTGGATTACCGCGCCAACAGTCACTCACGGCGAGAAGGTGCGCGTGCAGGAAATCGACCTGAGCATGCGCCAGGGCGAGGGCTTGAGCGTGTCCATCGCGTTGAACGATATCAAGTACGACGCGAGCGTGCGTCAGGCGAAGAAAATCAAGGGCATCACCGGAGGCGCCGCGTTGGCCGGTAGCGAGGGTGGCACGACCGCCTCGTCCGATCGTGACCATCGAGTGCCGAAAGCACCACTCGGCCTTGTGGTGCAGACTGATGCCTATATCGGCAGCGACGGTTTCGCGCATGGTCTGGCCACGGCTTCGTGGTCTGCAGTGACCGAAGCGACGAATAACACCGCCATTGAGATTAGCAATTATGCCATTGAGTGGCGCAAGCACGTGGATGGCGCGCCATGGCATTCCGCTGGCACGACTGATAAGACGCAGCTCGGTTTCGGCGGCTTGGATTGCGGCACGCAAATCGAGGTCAGGGTGCGAGCCGTGCCCACGTACAGTGACAAGCTCGGCGAATGGTCGGAGGCTTTCGTGGCCACCGTCGAATCGGATACGACGCCATGCTCAGTACCGTCCAAGCCGGTTCTCTCGTCCGAATTGGGCGTGGTGACCGTCCACTGGGACGGCAGGACCTCCACCGGCGCTCAGATGGAATCGGACTTCGATCATGTCGAGGTTGGCGAGGGCGTCAATGCGGCCGGCATGACCGTCATCAGCGCCACCCAGTCGGGTCGGGGCGATTATCTCGTGACCGGCCTGAAAGCCGGTTCACAGCACTCCTACGCTTTGCGTTCCGTCGATCATGCTGGTAATCGTTCCGACTGGTCGGCAGTCGCCTCGGTGACGGTGGCTTCGGCTGTCTCGCCTGAAGAGGTCAAGCAGATTCAAAAAGACCTGGCTGACAATCAGACGGCGTTGAAGGATAATACGGCCAAGCTCGATCAGGCGCAGAAAGACATCCAGTCCAACAAGTCTAATCTTGATGCGGCGAATCAGACGCTCGCTCAAGCCAAGACCGACCTATCGCAGGCGCGGAAGGACATCGCGCAGACCAAGAGCGACCTGACCACCGCGAACGGCGAGATCAGCAAGGCCAAGGAATCCGCCGCCCAGGCGTATGCCGAGGCCCACTCGAAGAACCATACGTTTCGCGGGCCTGACGAGCCGAAGGACAATCTCATCGTTGGCGATCTGTGGCTCAAGACGCAGAGGTATTGGACTCGCTGGCAGGGGGAGAAGAACGCAAGCCCCTCACTGCTCGCGGACTTCTACACCTACTGGACCGGTACGCCTAACGCTTCGCCTTCCGTGCTCGTGCCCTTGTCCGATCGTGTGATTGATACGCTTGTCTGGGATGGTGCCGCTTGGAACCACATGGGCTATGCCGACGTGGAGCGCAATGCCGACGAAATCGCTCAGGCGAAGTCCGACATCGCGGATAACGCCGCGAAGACCACCGACGCCAAGAAGACCGCCGAGAATGCCGCTGCCGCCGCGAAGACCGCGCAGGGCACGGCAGACAGTGCGAAGAGCGCTGCGGGCACCGCGCAGTCCACCGCCAATGCGGCTACTGCTGCCGCGAAGAGCGCGACGACAACGGCAGGTCAGGCCAAGGATGCGGCCAACGCGGCGCAGACCGCCGCCGAAAGCGCGAAGAAGACCGCAGGCAATGCGGAGACACTGGCCAATACGGCCAATGCTTCGGCCAATGCGGCCAAGTCCGACGCGGCTTCCGCCAAGACGGACGCTTCGGCTGCGAAGGCCACCGCCTCGAACGCTTCGAGCGTCGCCACGCAGGCCAAGGCCACCGCCGACAGTGCGGCCCAATCCGCCACGGACGCGGCCAACGCGGCACAGAAGGCGAACACGGCTGCTGCCGCCGCCGCTGGCGTGGCTAACGGCAAGGCCGACGTGCTCATCCAGAGCACGGCGCCGGCCACGTCGATGCGCAAGTCCACGACACTGTGGATTGACACCACGAATGGTGCGAACACGCCGAAAAGGTGGAATGGTAGTGCTTGGGTGGCTGTGACCGATAAGGCCGCGACCGACGCCGCGAACGCCGCCGTCAAGGCCAATACGGCTGCGAAGACCGCGCAGGATACGGCAGACAAGGCCAATATTGCTGCCGCTAATGCCGCGTCTCAGGCGAATCAGGCTCAGGCCGCCGCGAAAAAGGCGCAGACCACCGCGGATGGCAAGAATCTGATCTACCGTGGCCCCGACGAACCAAGCCATGACGGTTTGAAGCCGGGTGACATGTGGTGGCGCACGCAGAAGTATTGGACGAGGTGGAAAGGCGAGAAAAACAACTCACCGAGCCTCTTGGCCGACTTCTACACCTACTGGCAGGGCGCTCCGAACAACAGTCCGAGCGTCTTGGTGCCCTTGTCCGATCGTGTGGTGGAAGTCCTGACGTGGGACGGTACGAGATTCGAGCCATTCGACCTCGTGGCGAACAACATCCTCGCTGCTGGCACGGTGGCCGCGAAGCATCTCGCCGTGGATTCCGTGACCGCCGAAAAGGTCAAGGCCAATGCCATCACGGCGGACAAGCTGGCGGCAAACTCGGTCACGACCGAGAAGCTGGTTTCCGATGCGGTGACCGCTGGCAAATTGGCGGCTGATTCGGTGCAGGCGCGGAATATCGTCGCACTGGCCATCACGTCCGACAAGATTGCAGCCAATTCCGTGACCACGGGCAAGCTGAAGGTCACGGAGGATATGACCGTGGCGCTGCTCACCGTCCACAAGATTCAGGCCGGAGAGATTGCGGCTAATGCCGTGACCACTGCTGCCTTGGCGGCTGGCGCGGTGGACGCGGATAAATTGGCTGCTAATTCGGTCAATGCGTCCAAGATTGTCACTGGTGCCATCACCGCCGACAAGCTCGCGGCAAACAGTGTGACGGCCGTCAAGATCGCGGCTGGCACTATCACGTCCGACAAGGTGGCGGCAGGCCAATTCAAAGGCTACGTCTTTACGGGCGCCGTCTTCCAAAGCTCCGAGGCCGCGAACACGGGAATGAAGCTCAACAGCAGCTCGTTGCGGATGTGGGATTCGGCTCATAACCAGACCGTCTACCTCGACGGTGAAGGCAAAAGCAACCTGCTGACCGGCACGTTCCAAACCCGCACGAGCGGGCACAGGGTGCGTATCAGTCCGGATTATCAGACCTACATCATCGGCGGATCTGAGACTTTCACCGGTGATGGCATCGAATTCCCGGCTTACAACGGGTCCACCGCCTACTTTTCGCATCCGGCCATTGCTTCTGTCATCCAGTCGAATCAGGTCGGCTCGATGGGCGAACTGGACTTGTGGAGCGGACACGTGAGCAAGAACGATCCCGCTGCGTTCATGTCTCTCAGATCGAAGCCGCGCAAGAAAGGCGGTACCGGCAGCGGCGGCGTCACATCCAGAGTGCATGCCGTGGCGAACACGGATTACGACGAGCCGGACGAGAGCAAGAAAAGCAGCGCTTACCTCACTCTGTCCGGTGATAGCGCGAACGGTTCGGAGTGCTGGCTCGAAGCCGAAGACGGGAACGGCGAGGTCGGAGTCGGCGCGAACATCGGCACCGGATACGTGTATCTCGGCGGCTATCTTGGCGGCATCACGAACCGTTTTACGTTCCATGCCCAGGCTGCGTGGAAGGCGTGGTCTCCGAATTCCGGCTCGAAGATTGCGGCCGGCGCGGCAATGCAAGTCAACTGCACGTTCAGCCCGACGAAATACGGCCGCTATTACGTCGTCGCGAACGCGGATTCGCAATGGGCGGGCATCATCGCGCATCCATGCAACACGGGCGGGCAGAGCGGCTTCCAACTGAAGCTTTACAACGCCGACCAGCCTTGCCCGGTGGATGTTTACGCGGAATTCCTGGCTTATTTGGTCAAGTGATTGGAGGACATATTGTCATCGACTTTCGAACAGGATGAGAACGGCTTGTGTATCATCCGCTGCGATCCGCCGGTGAACGGGTCGGACAGTTTCGTCTTCACACCCGATGTGATCGCATCGTGGAAGGCGCTGCTCGGATTGGCCTCGACCCGTGAGGCGATCGCGGCGATCATGCAGGGCAGGGAGGACACGAGCCGGTATGACCCGAAGACCGGCAGGGGCGTGTGGACTGGAGCGTTCGAAGCGTTGGAATCGGCTTTAACGGATTCCGCCACCAGTGTGAGCATGCTCTCAGCCGATGGGGAAGTGTTGGACGATCCGCTGACAGCCGCACGCAATGAGACGCGTGCGGGGATGCGATTGCCGGTCATGTCTAATGAGACCGACGCGAGGCTCGTGGCCACGCTTGCTGCGGATGATGCTGGCGTGGAGCCGTCCAGCGGCATCGACACGGCCTGCACACGGGATGTCGACGGATTGGATGATTTCCTCTCGGATGAATCCAGTCAGGCGATGCTGGACGAGTGCGAGGAACGCTTCTACGCGTCGCTCATGCCAAGACAAAACCAACAGAATTAAGGAGATTGATTATGGCCGATGTGACCACTGAGACCACTACCGATACCGTGCCTGCCGTGACGCCCGCCGAGCCGTCTGGCGTGCTTGATTTGCGTCCGCCGAAGGAGTCGGTGCGCGCGGAATTGTGCCGTTTGGGATTGGAGTTTTCCAGCACTGACGGCACTTCCGAATCGTGGCGTGATTACCAGCGTGGCGTGCTTGCGACGTTCGATGATTCCGGCGCCGATGTCACTTTGACGGACGTGAAGACGAATCTCGGCCGCACCCTCACCTTGGACGAATTGAAGGCGGTTACTCGTATCGACACGATGACCGCCGCCGACTAATCCAGCATTCCAATTTTTTCAACCCCTGCAATCCACGCGGATTGCGGGGGTTTCGTATTTAAGGAGACATTTTGACTCAGATTCCAGCCGACGCGAACGACGTCATCGACACGCTTTCCGCGC
>OLRA01001974.1_pt1 | contig 22115 bp, 23 predicted proteins | sample 1673011 | NCBI WGS metagenome assembly OLRA01 (sample SAMEA3136746, study PRJEB25190) | human gut metagenome | reverse complement strand
ACTTCATTCATGCCAGGGGCTGCAAACCAAAGTGCGAAAAATCCTTGACACTACCATTAAACTGCGCCATAGCTTTCATCTATCTGCTCAAATTGCAGGAATCCATAGGGGCCTTGGTTTACGGCAAAAATCCCCATAAAAAAAGCTAACTGATTCAGTATGAATCAGTTAGCTTTTTTCGTATTATGTCTGTTCAGTTATTCAAATTCTTTTCATTATTCAGATAGTAGAGGCTATCTGATTTTTTGTTGCCATGGGGTGCCAGAAAAACGGATTTATTCCTCCTCAAAATCTGCACTCTCAATGATATCACGCAAATCGCAGAGGGCAACTCCGTCTTTTGTAAAAAACCGCCATCCATTCACATGGGCATTATCGGACCAGCCATACCGCTCTACAAGAAGCTTACCAGCAAGCCCAGTGACAGAGTATCTCTCTCCCTCAAACTCTACCTGGTTTTTTCTGTCAAGTACCCGTGCAATGATAGTCTCATCGTAAAGAAAGGAAATCTCTTCTCCCACATCAATACGTAGCAAAGCAAAAGAATTATTTGATCGTTTTGTTCTTCTTTCAGCAAGCTCTTGCTCCTGCACCTGTCCCTCAGTAGGCACATACAGCTTTAGCTTGTCCTGATCACCCCTCAGAGCCGCTATATTTTTAAAAAAACGATAAGCTCGTTCAGGGGAAATCTTGAAAAATTCCCGCTCCCGCATCCTACCATTGTCAAGCTGCTCCCGGGCATGGAGAGAATCGTCAACCTGGTCAATAATGCTATGTATATTTTCTTCAACCATAGCTGGGTTCTCCACCTAATAAACAGCGTAGCACCGAAACGAGAGAGGAATATTGGTCGGCGCATTGAGTTCCTGTAATCTCTTCTCAATGTCGTTGCGCCTAGTCATGCCGATCTTAACCCATCCTTCAAGACATGGATTTGTGAGAATATAAACAAGGCCTTCTGACATAGTGTTATTCCCCTAGGCACATCACTGATGTTTATTCGAATTCGCCAAGTCAAATCCGATTCTAAACTCTTTTGTATAGTGGATTTGATTCGGTATTATTTGTTTTGATACAGATTATCCTTATCCTATGGTCTATCCGAAATTCTGCTATCAAAAAGCTATCAACCTACGGCTATCAAAGGTTATTCTTGATAGGGCTGTGCGGGTGACTTGGATGTATTATAGCATACATAAGGATGATTTTCCAGATGCTATTATACTTCCCTCAAAGCCAAATTAAAAAATGGAAGTAACTCTCTTATGCTTCTTTTTCAACAAAACACAACGAATAGGTGAAATGCATTCTATCGAGCTCTTGAGCTGTTATCATCAGATTTACTTTACTAAAAAACGGAAGATCATCAACCGATGCCCCAGGTTTATCTATAATAGCATATACGATTTCAAATTCGTTCGACTCTGGTTTTTTCGTATAATCAAAAATGTGGCTTCCAAACTTTTGATATGCAATTTCTTCGACTTGCTTTCTGAATTCCTCGTCGCTTGCAAAGCATTCCGCAGAAACTTTTCCTTGTGAAAACAGATGGCTCAACTGAGAAGACTGCCCCTTGTTTTTGACATGAACAAGTTGTTTGCTGGTTGTAAAGATGTCACAAGCTTCAATCTTTTTAGGTCCGTTTTCCACCCCTACCATTTTCTTATCCATTAGGCAAAATGCTTGACTTTGAGCGACCGCCATTTCGTTGTAATCGCCTTCATTCATATTTTTTCCACATGCTGGAAGTGCGATATTGGATTTTTTCACACGAGTAGTAATGTATTTATTGACATGCTCAAAAAATGGCATATTAACTCGATACCATTTTCCTGCATATAAAATATAGCTCTCATTTTCATAACACATTTGGTAGGTTAGTGCTGCATATATACTACATATTGGAAAAGGAATTCCAGAATCTGTGATTCCCATGAGTTTATCTCGTCTTATTTTTTGGTATACATTTGTACCCGGACGAATTTTTGTAACATAATCTTTTAAATCAAGATCTAATGTATAATTTTCTTGGTCTTCTTTGTTTAATCCTATTCCTGTATAACAAAAACCAATAACTCGATCCCAATTAGTTGTTTCTGGAGGAGCGATATGCATGTGCTGCAAATTGTTATTCGCTATAGAATTTGCTACTTCAAAATCCAATGTTTCAGCAAGGACAGAATCTCTTACTTCAGCAACATTATCTACCCACTCAAAACCAATTTCTTTGTATCGTTCAGCTGAAAATGCTTGATAATACAACTTCAGTTTTTCCTCTAAATCTTCTACTTCCATATCGACAGCTACTATAAGCGAATCCTTGCCACTTATGTGCGTCCCGTAGCAATCATCAAACGGTTCTCCTGTCACACCCATCATAATGTCATTTGATGCGTTTAAATCAAACTCTTCTTGTGAGGTGCTATAGCTGGCTTGTCTTTGCGTATTTACCACCATATCTTCTATCGTGGCGGCATTGACGCTCCTCATTTTTTCGGGATTAATGGTGTTTAGTGCGACTTTGAAGCCAAAGTTTTTTTCGATACATTCCTCCTTAAGAAAAGAACGTCCATAACCAAACACCAATGCCATAATACGGCAGTCAATTCTGACAAGCATTACAGCCTTATTTGAAGTATTTTCAGAAATTTCAATTGTCTCTGATGTATACTCGTCCAAAAACTTTTTCCATTTAGGAGGTTTTTTATTACTGTCACAATAATATACCATTGCATCCATATGGAATTTCTCTTTAACTCCAATTGCGATAAGCTGTTCAGGATGCTTTAAGCAATTTTGAAAATCGTTTACTGTATCCTTTAGCAGGAATACCGTTAGATTAGTGACCATTTGCACTCACCGCCTTATAAGGTATATCTACTAGGATAATATAATTCCAAGGATTGAATTAATGTTTCACCATTTACCAAAATAAAATTTGTTATGCGAGCTTCATTAATTCTTTCTGGCGTAAAGTCAGATGTTGTTACTACCCAAGCTTTACTAGCATGGCAGCTTCGCATATAGCTATCCACCCTTTGAATAGGGGTAGATCCAATATTATTACCTTGATGATATCGCTTGCACTGGATCAATTCCAACTCACCATTGATGTTGGTTGCCAACACATCGACGCCTCTATCGCCAGCTCGTCCGATAACCTCAGCATGGATGAGTCCTCGTCTGACAAAATAGTCCGCAATTAATGCTTCGAAATCAGATGGGTCCATAGTAGTCAGTTTAATTATGACATCTGGTGCATCACCTGTTTCTTCGGCTCTACGTGCAAATAATTTTCCTTGCTGAGGATCTTCTACGGCATACACATTGAGCAATTCTGGGATAAGGCTGTTTGCAGTGTGGAGCTGTTGTATGATCGTTCTGCTTCCGTTCTCCATATACGAAGAAAGATGGATGACATATTCTTCAAAGGTAAATCCACGACCGCCTTCGGTTAATTCTTCAATTACAACTGGAGCAAACTCTCTGAGTCGTATTTTGGCATTTGTGTCCCTGTTCATAAAAGTATACGGAGAGAGACTATTCGGATTGTATTTAGCGCCATTTCTTGTAGTATAGCGCTCCAACGTTTTCTAAAAGCGCTCCATGTATCCAGGATTGAGAAGACTGATCATTCCTGCTCGTCTTAATTGAATCTGCAGCTCATAATTAAATCTGGTAATAACAAAAGTATTACCCTGATCTGTTGCAGCATTAGAAGCAGCTAAGAATACCAATTCGTCTATATCAATTTTGCCTTCATACCAACGTCTCTCATTCGAACTCGCTTCGGTTCAAATAATATGTGAGCATTTATGGTCCTTGCGCTTGGATTTTGGGGCAAATGGCGGGTGTCAATCTCTTTTCTTTACCAGATGACTTGCTTTTTAGTATCAAAATCGTATCAGCTTAGTGCGCTTTGATTATACTGGATTTCGTGTGTTTTTTCAATCAACAGCATCATTCGGAGTATTAGTTACTATCTTTGAATCTTTGTACGATGGGCTTGGCATAGTATAACTGTCTTAATGTTCCAGACACCGTCTGGATTTTTTTCTGATATGCCAGACGGTGTCTGGCATATTGTGCGGATTAGAATAGGCTGCCGGTGTCTGTTATTTTATGATTGAAAGCACACTTCCTTGCTCTGTGCCAGATCCAGCTATTTGGGGATGCCCACACCTGGATGCTCGCCTCCGCCCAACCATTCTCCAGTTGCAAGCCACAGTTCATAGAAATACAACCACTCTATTGTCCACGGAATAATTGTATTTGATAACAATTTTGACGAATTGAATTCAGAATACCTATATAGGCAAATCCATACCTTTTTCTTTTCAGCATCTACAACATACTTATGCGGAAAATCTGGATCATCCAATTTCTCTAGCTCATCACCGGCAACCCATACGCTTGGAATCTTACCAAGCTGATACATCAAAGAAACAGTGTATTCTTTGGAAAGTGCAGTTGGCCTAATTTTGCCTGACCAAATAAGCTGATTTTTCTTTTTATCTATACTGCAATTTGCGTCTTTATATGTTGTGCACAGTGCTACTTTTTGTTGTATTAAAGGTAGCGGTGAACTTTTGAAATATTTTCCTTTATTTGCCAAAGAAAGTATGTCCCTCCACTTTTTTCGTTGTCTGTGAAGACATTGTCTTTAATCCGCCAGTTAAGCCATCAACATACAGGGTTTTATTATCACGGGCAGTTTTTGTGGCAATCCCCTCCTCAACAAGAGAGCGTTTCACAATATTGCTTCCAAAGCATTTTTCATAAGATTCCGATACTCTATGAAGTCCTTGGACATTCATAGGGGTAGTTAAAATATCTTTTCTTGCAGATTCCAGCCACTTAAAAAACTCTCTTGCTTTCTCAGGTTTTTCATTCCATTTGTCGGCAAAATTTTCTTCTGGCATTACGGGGTTTCCGATAATAAAGTCATTCCCAGACTTCTCAATATATTTAGGCATATGCTCGATTATATTACAAAGTGCTTCATATACATTAGTTTCATTGTCATATGCTCGGGCAGCCAGCGTAGTAATAATAATCGATATAGGAGCGTTCTCTTTGCGAGCTTCAGGCAAAGCTTCATACATAATATCTCTATGTCGCTTCAGCAGTTGTATTGCGCGCTGCAATGGGGTTTTAACCTTATACAGCGGCACTTCGCTGATTTCCACTTGATTTCTAACGGAATAATCCTTTTTTACCTCAGCTAGTATTACCCTCATTCTTTCTTCGAACCACTCATGATACTTACATGGGTTGCTATATTTAGGAATATATGTACCATCATCTTGCTTGTGCGTTAGCTTGATTTCCGTAAAATATGGCTCAATGTAGAACTTTTGATTAGGCACACATGGCAATATGTCCATGTGAAATTCATCATAGCACAGCGTCCAACAGCGTCTTCCTTCCGGTTCGAGCATATTGCGATAAACCTTGTGTTCACGCAGTCTGTCGCCAACTATTCTCTTTATTTCGGCTTCGCTCTTATGCTTTGCATTTTTTAGCAAACACACAAGGTCAATATCGTATTCATCAGCATCCGACACGGGTCGAATAACCGTGCCTAAATAGAATGAGCCTTGTGGCATTATCTTGACATCCGAATATGCGTCGCAGTCACCCAGCCATTCACCAACAGCACGGTAACTTCGTTCTGCTTTTTCTCTCATGGTGGGAGAAATATCCAAATTCTCAGCTATTTTGAGAAGGTATTTATCTAATAATTGTTCTTTATCTGTCAAGAGTCTTGCCCCCCATCTTTAATGTTTCAAAGAACCCATTGTTTTCATCGAAAATCGTGATACTTGGATGTGTGCTTAACATATATCTTCTTCCCACTTCAAAAGCCGCCGATACTGGTATAGCTGGAAATAGGTGAATTTGGCATCTAGTTCCGTACTGGTTTAGGATTTCATCAAGTACATTTTGATATATGTGCCAAAATGCGCTCAAATCTTCTACACTTTTTATGCAATCAACGCCAGTTGTGTCTGCTTTAATTTTATATACCGCTTCATATTCCCCTACGTTGAAAATGCGGTCATTATTCACATCATTGGTTAATGAAATATTAAGGGCAATAGTACTATTGGTGGTATCCGTTCTGAGTATATCGACAGCAAACTTATTTGTGAGCTCTTTTGCTTGCCATTCCCATGTGTCTGGGAACCGCGTTTTTTGATAAACATCGCAAGGAAGTTTATCGCCAATCAGTTCTCCAAGTTTGATAATCAGCGGAATAGGAGCAACAGAAAACACGGAAAAATCTGCATTGCCACGTTGTATAATTGGGTTTTTCATATATAAGTCAAATAAAGCTTTCAGTTGTGCCCAGCAATCATCCCAATACTCTTTTGATGTATAAGGATGGACTGATTTTACCTGCAGATTAATGCCATAAGATGAACCAGGTTGCTTGTTTGGCAAAACCGCTTTTGCTGCCAACTCAAAGTTAATATCAACTGCAGTAACACCCTTGATAGGAGAAGAAAAGCATACCACTTCGGTTTTAGGAACATTGAACAGGCTGCATATCTTTTCAATTTTCTCCTCATGTGCTCGTTTCATTTCTCTTAGCCGTTCAACAGGATAATCTCTCGGACCAGTTGTAGGATTATCAATCAGCTTGTGATGATCTGCACACATCAGCATTAGATTTTCCAGTTTGTCAGATAATTGCGCTGATAGCACAGCATCACCACGAGGCCCATTTGCGCTGGAGGCAACAATATGGGCAACATACGCATTGTTAAATTTCGAGAGTGTCACGCCGTCATAGAACAATCTTTTGTTGCAACCTTCAAATTCACACATCCCTGCAGCTTTTCCACAAAGCATCCTTACTGTACTGTCTGACGGTCCTTTATTTCGGCCCATTTTATCACCGTCCTTATTAGCCTTTTGCTGTTACTTATTGTATGTAGATTTATTGTATTCAAAAATATTATAATCCGCACTATGGAGGATTGCAACTATGGATATTGTAAAAGTTTTCGGCTCTAACTTGAAGAAATACAGAACTGCGATGGGAATATCACAAGAAGCCTTTGCAGAGAAGTGTGGTTTGCATCGCACCTATATTAGTGCGATCGAATGTTATCGCAGAAGCATTTCGCTTGAAAATATACAGAAAATTGCTAACGCACTGGAAATCGAAACATATAAACTGTTCTTGGAGGAATAATCAAATGCCCACATATTTTATTGACTATGAATTGCCAGTTGGTAATCGCTCTCAAATGAGACAAGCCATTATATTATGTTTTCTGAATGAAGTCGCTGGTACTGGAAAAGGCGATAATGCATCTCGGTATCAGTACAATGTTGAAACATACGGGAATTACAGCATCTATCTCAGACGCCCAACTCAGCTTAACAAGGGCTTTGACTTTACCGTTAATGTCGAAGGAATGTACTTCAAGAAGAACAGACGGTATAGCAACCCCAGTCACCAGGATATTTTTGATGCGTTAACCTATTGCCACGACACTTATCCCGATGAATATGATGCAGTAAGAAATGCAATTATTGATATTTATAATTGCGAGGACACCGATATATCTCAAATCCAAGCATATTTTAGCGATTATAATGGCACTGAACATCCTATTCAAATAATTCTTTTAGCTATCAAGTGGCTGTTTATGGAACAGGATTGTGCTTATTGGAATTATTCTGGACGCAGAATGCTCTTTGATGGGCTTAATGAATGTGGCTTAGTATAATTTTACTTTCTAAACACAAACAGATACTCATGAGCGATCAGCAGAAAATTATACTTCACGCTGTTTGTTTTCCAATAACCGGTTGCTTTGCAGTTGTGCTGTTCCTTTATAATTAGCTCTTTCAGCTTAAATCCGGCATCCTCAAAAATTCGCATGACATCAAAAGACATAGGCACCATACATCCTTTTTGGCGGGTATCACCCATCAGGACAGCACAGAACTTGCTTTTTTTCAGTACACGGTAACTCTCGGCGGCAACGGGCTTCATTTCTTCAAGGAAATCTTTAATTTTTAAGTGTGACAGATCTTCTTCAATTTCCTCGCTGTATTGTATAATGTCGGCGTATGGCGGATGCGTACAGATAAGGTCAATGCTATTGTCTGAGATAAAATCCAAGTGACGGGCATCACCTTTATGGATATAAACCTTTCCATCGGCGCCCTCATGTTCAAAATCCACTTTTTCCTTGCATCTTGCAAGGGCAACATCATTTACATCGACACCAATGATATTGCGGTTAAGTAGCTTCGCTTCCACAAGAGTAGTGCCACCGCCGGCAAATTGGTCGAGGATCAAATCTCCTTCGTTTGAATAGCGAAGCAGAATGTTGCGTGGAATGTACGGCGACCAATTTCCACGCCACTTTGCATCGTGCGTTGCCCAATCACCACGCTTTGGAAATGACCAATGCGTAGTCATTTCAAGCTCAAAATCTTCCGGCTCCCATTTTGTAATTTTCTTTGCCATTATTTGAAAACCTCGCTAATGATACCGTCCTCCAAATCCTTGATATTGTAGATATGAGCCATCACATCATAGGTTTCTTCAAGGTTGTTTCTGGCACTATTCCAGCCTTTTCCGTCCGTAAACCAAACAAAAGTAAAGCCGTTTATAGTATCTGTTTCCATAGCGAGAGTCTTATAGCTTCTTGCTGTTTCGTTGAGCTTGCTGCCACCGCTACCATAGAAATTGGTTTCAATGCCATAAATCATAGTAGGCGTTTTTACAACAAAATCAAAACGCTTTTCCATTTTACCTTGATTGGAGATAGCAGAGAGGTCGATGCCCCACTTAGAGGAAATCTGATGTATGTACATTTCCTTGAAATAGGTTGTCCCTTTAACAAATCCTGCTTTTTTGATAAAGCTCTCCACCAAATCTTCCATCAAATGTCCACCACGGTTTTTACGCCCGTTGGAATCCAAACCGGTTTCAACTCCGGTAGCATAGTCAACAAGATTGTTGATGATGTGGTTTTCAAGCAAATCAAACAGTCCCGTATGCTCCATAAAATAGGAATAACGCTCATAATACGCATGGCTGTTCGGAGGATATTTACCGAAATCAAACTGGTACAAGTGCCCGCCGTTTTCGTCCTGGCAGTAGATTTCGTTTGCTCTGACCGCCAAGAGCAAAGGAATACATTTCAGTACTTCGGGATATTTTTTGAGTAAAGCCTTGAATTCCTCTTTTATGTTCTTGGAGCCAATAAGGGAATTGAGGATATTCAGTTCTACCTTGATACCATCAACATTGCGATGGACTTTTCCAAAATCAATATAGTAGCCGTAATCCGCGATACTGTCACGAAAGCTGGCCAACCATGCATTAAAATTTCTTGCCATAACTCTTTTCCTATCAACAGTTATTTTACCTTACAAGGCTTTCCAGCTTCACAGTGAGCAGAGCGACATTCCCGGCAATATGATTGCGGAATATGCCGACCGTCACCCATATTTCTATAACCAAATTCTTGTTCTATCTCATCCTTGCCGTAGGCTGTTTTTCCACAACAAGGGCATTGTGCGTATTCTCCGTATGGCATAATTTTCTCCTCCTTAAAAATTGCTAATAAGCAGCTCTTTTATTTTTCCTCTCGCTTCACTGTTGCAGTTAATCATACGAGTAGCTTCAACACGCTTAATTTTATGAGAGGAATAGACGTTGTCAAAAAAATCATCTTCGGGGTTGGAGTTCTTAGGATCAGAATTGCTGATAACCACCTTTGCACCTTTCTTGTGCATATCATCAACAAATCTTGCAAGTTCAATCTGTTCCACGTCACTAAACAGATTTTCCGTATATGCCGTAAAACTTGCGGTGTCAGTGATAGGCCGATACGGCGGATCAAAGTAAACAAATGTGTTTTCATCAATGAAATCTGCGGACTCTCTATAATCTCCGCAAACAATTTTTACATTTTGGAGCTTTTCTGATACAGCTCGCAAATTTTCCTCGTCGCAAATCATTGGGTTTTTATAAGACCCCATAGGGACATTAAATAGTCCCTTTTTGTTGACCCGGAACAAACCGTTAAAGCAGGTCTTATTAAGAAAAATCATGAGCGCTGCCTTTTCGATATTCACGTCCTCATTGCCATTGATCTTCAAATCATTAAAGCGTTCACGCTTGGCCATATAGTAGATCTTACGATGTTCTGTATCCATCGGGACAAATTCGCTCTGCAGAACCATCAGCATAGCAACAAGCTCATCTATATTGTCTCGAATAATGCGATAGGTGTTAATAAGCTCGGCGTTAATATCGCTGATATATACTTCTTTCAAATCATATTTGCTCAGTATATCAAAAAGTACAGCACCGCCACCAACAAACGGCTCTGCATACTTAGTGATTTTTCCGTCTTCAAAAGGATAGTATTTTTCAATTTCAGTAAGAAGTTGACCTTTACCTCCAGCCCATTTCAAAAAAGGCTTAACCTTTTTACCATCCTTCTGTGAATAGCGGGTAATTCTTGCATCAATCGGCTTTTCTGCCGTAGCAGGTATAATCCACATATTTCCAACCATAGTAGCGTTATCAATTCGGCTTTCAGCACATAAGACAGCAACTCGCCTTTGGGAAATCCCCCATTTATCGGCAGCTTCTCTTGCAGACATGAAATTCATAATCGCACCTCCAACATGAACATTATCATTATATTCTAAAGCTCGAATAATAGCAATATCATTTTGCCGAAATTTATAAGCAACTTGCTGTATAAAACACCGCCCGCAGGATTACTCCCACGGGCGGTAAGCACATACTCACTTCTTTTTCGTTATCAGGTTTTCGGCGTGCTTTTTAGCCAGCTCTCCGGCCGCCTTCCGGCGTTCCTCACTGTACGGCGCAGTCAGCTTGAAGCTGAAGCGCCCCTTGCGGACTTCGAAGGTCAGGCAGCCAAACCCGTCATCATCTGTCAGTTTGCACTCGTCGGGGTACTGTGCGGCATACCTGGTCAGCCTGTTTTTGAGATCCGTGTTGTAGGTACAGACCTCAATATCCGAACTTGCCTCATCAAAATATATGTTTGTGGTTTTTTGTTTCTTGGTAAGACCTGTTTTCATAAAACCTCCTGATTTTCGCAATTTTTTCATTGGTCAACAGCCGTAAAAGTAGGCGGATTTTCCACTGGAAAATTTTCAAATGATAAATGCTTCATCCGGAGCTCTCCCAGCGGATAATTTCCGTTTTTCCAGGCTCTACACGCTGTCAGCGTATCTCGCTCCTGGCCTGTGTTCTTGCGCGTTCTTTTCCGAACAGATGCCACAGGCCCTGTCTGTCTATCACGCTTTCATACCACCGGAGCTTGCTCCGCAGCTGCTCATTTTCCCGCTTCAGATTGGCCGGGTTCAGTACCAGGTGGATGGATTTGTACTTTACCAGCTCTTCAGTCAGGGACGCGATCTGTGCTTTCAGCTCGGCTATCAGCTTGTTGGCGGCATCCAGGGCTTTTTGCAATCTGGATTCCTGTTTTTCCTGCGTGATATATTTCTTCGCAGCCATTGCCAGAGCTTCATATTCAGAGCGCTTCAGCACGACTTTGGAGGAGAGCGGCACGGGCTTTACTTCTATCTGTTCTACCTTCTGGACAGCCACCTTCTGCTTCTGGATCTTTTCTATTTTCTTCTCCAGCGCAGTTGCCTGTTCCTGCTTCTGCTGGGTCTGCTCCGTGAGCTTTAAGAGCCGCTGCTTCTCCTTCTCCACCTTGAACTGCGTCACGGTGAGATGCTCCTCAGAGCTTCCCCGTTCCCCGCGTTCCAGGTCGGAGTACCCGGCCTTACGCATGGCCTTGAAGAAATCGTCCTGGAGAACACTGTAGGACTTTCTAAGTACCGGCTTCCCGTTCTTCTGGAGAATGGGCTGACCCTGCTCATCCACTGCCGGTTTGGACAGCCACTTCTTGCTGCTGCTCACCTGCATGATGGTTTCCTTGACAGTACCCACCAGAGACTTGTCTTTGCATCTCTTGGTCCAGAGTATCTGCTTTTCCACCACCGGGATGTACACCACATGGAGATGGTAGTGGAACACATCCTCTCCCAGAGCCTCAGACATGGCCCGGTTCCGCTCATCGGCGTGCATCACCGCAGAGAGGATGTACTGTTCTCCGCCCACTATCTCTATGGCCGCTTTGTAGGCATCCCCATAAAACTGCCTTGCAAACTCATAGCCGCCGTGGTTGTAGAAGTAGGCGGAGTTCACGTCGAAGATGAGTTCTCCGTAGAGCTTGGCGTCCTTCTTCAGTCCCCTGGTGGAGATGAGCCCCTGCTCCTCCATCCGGGCGAACATCTCCGTATATCCGCCGCCGGGCTCTTTGAAATGTATATTAAGTTTTGTCCTTTCCGGGATTATGTCCGGATTGGTGTAGGACTCCTTTTCCCTTTCATTGTGCCGCTGTGCGTTTCCTATCTTTGCGGCAGTTAAGTTTACATTCCTTGCGCTGGTACGATGAATACCGTCGCCTCTTGCCATAGGCATTCCTCCTTATTGCTTTTGTCTTTCCCAGGGCCTCACTTCCTGCGGGAAGTGTAATAACCCACTATGGTACTTTCATCCTCAGCCTGCAAAGTACCGTGGGGTCTCCGACGGGGCTTCGTCTCCTGAGGGAGCCGCCCGGCTTGCCAAGCTCTTGCCGGAGCAAACCGGGTGTGGCCAGCAGCACATTCTCCAAGTGCTGTTCTGCTGCCCACAGTCCCTGAGGCTCCCCCGGAGCTTCCGGGACCAGCAGCCCAGACTCTCTCCGTCTGAGCTGCCGTGACGGTCGTGACGATGGTGACGGTGTTTAGGACACCCCTCAAATCACCGTCACGACCGTCACTATCGTCACGCTTTCTCCGAAACGGGAGTCAGCGTGATCTTTCTTCCGCTGTGGTTTCTGCCAGTTTCGTACTTGATGCCATATTCCTCAGCCAGTCTCCCGGCGTTAACATTCAGATGCTTTGTCAGAGTATTGGGCTGCATATCTGCTTGGAGCAGCGCTGCCAGCTCTGTGGGGCTGCCGCACCAGGGCTCTGTCACCTGCTTTGCCACCGCTTCCAGGACAGGGTCAGGCAGCTCCCTGTGGGGCTCATTCTCCATCCGTTCCAAATCCCAGATCTGTGTCTCCGGGTCTTTTTTGAGATAGAGGATCTGGTCTTGCTGATCCCGTCCCACCACATCAACAGTGGCTTCTAGTGCCGTCCGTTTTTCCTTTCGCATTAGCAGCGCCCCATCGGCGCATCCCAGCAGGCCGGTGGTGCCGGAGATCATCTCGAAGGCATCTCCGGAGGGCTGCTTTCTGGTGTGGTGGACAGTCAGCACGCATATCCCGCATCTGTCTGCAAACTCTTTCAGCTTGCCGATTATCTCGTAGTCGCTGGCATAGCTGTATGCCTCACCGCCAAGCTCCCGGATCTTCTGCATAGTGTCAATGACAATAAGTTTGGTGTCCGGGTGTTCCTGAACAAAATTGGCCAGCTGCTCGTCCAGCCCGTTGCCTATTTTTCCGGCCGCCACCGCAAAGTGGAGGTTGGGCGTATCTTCCACGCCGTACATCTTGAACATCCGCCGCTGGATACGCTGGAAGTCATCTTCAAGGGCAAGGTACAGCACGGTCCCCTGATGGGCTTCATACTCCCACAGCTTCTTGCCAGTGCTGACATGGTATGCGATCTGCGCCACCAAAAAGGATTTCCCGATCTTGGGCGCCCCGGCAAGGATATACGCCCCGGCATAGAGCAGCCCCTCTATGATAGGGGGCCGGCTCTTGTAAGGGGTCTGGAACAGCTCGGTCATGGAGACCGTGTGCAGATAGCGGGGGTCTGCCATGCGCCGCATCTTGCGGTACATCTCTTCCAGTTTTTCTTCGGGATTTTCAATTTCCTCATTGATTTCTGTCTCCAAAGTGGGTATACTATTCTCAGAATTGATTTGATTGGACTGCCTTTCATCTGCGCCAACAGATGTTACAAGGGCAGTCTTTTCTTTCGTCTCATTCACCATAGGCTCTCTCCTCCTTCATCCCATCAAAAATTTCCGCCATAAACCGTATCGTGTCCAGCAGCTCATCATCCACGCAGGCCCCGTCCTCTATTCTCCGCAGCTCATCCAGCACAGCTTCAAGCTGATTTCTCAGTGCCTTATACACTCTCGGATTTCCCTGTACTACCACATCCCGGCACAGAAGCCGCCGGGTGATATAGTCCTGCTTTGTCAGGCCGGACAGTTTCACGAAAGTCTCCAGCTGTTCGTCCTCCTCCGGCGATACCCGGAACGCCACGGTTTTGTTTCTCCAGCGGTTGTGATTGTCGCAGTTTTTCATAGACATTTCGTTATACTCCCTCCTCCGTTCTTAGTGAATCCAGTTTATTTGCCATCTCCCTCTGCCTTGTGGGGAACAGATGGGCATATCTGTAGGTGATCTCAACGCTTTCATGCCCTACACGCTCAGCGATAGCCAGCGCAGTAAATCCCATATCTATCAAAAGGGAAATATGGCTGTGCCTCAAATCGTGGATCCTTATGCGCTTCACCCCGGTTTCCTTGCAGCCTCTGTCCATCTCATGGTGAAGGTAATACTTGCTGACAGGGAAAATTCGGCTGTCGGCTTCTGCTCCATACAATAGCTTCAGATAGTCCTGCATTTCTTCGCATAAAAACTGCGGCATTTGGATCACACGGTTGCTTTTTTTCGTTTTTGGAGTAGTAATGACATCCTGGCCATTGAGCCGCTGGTAGGATTTGTTAATGGAAACAGTCCCTCTCCCGAAATCGAAGTCTGCCGGAGTCAGCGCCAGCAGTTCTCCCTCCCGTATGCCGCACCAGTAAAGCATCTCAAAGGCATAGAAGGAAATGGGCTTGTCCATCATCGCCTCGGAAAACTTTGTATACTCTTCCTTAGTCCAGAACAGCATTTCCCGCCGTTCTTCCGTCCCCATATTGCCGGCCCGCTGTGCAGGATTTACCTGTAACCCGTAGTACCGGACAGCATGATTGAAGATTGCGCTAAGCTGATTATGTACTGTCTTGAGATATGTTTTAGATAGAGGCTTCCCGTGGCTGTCCGTCAGTTTCCGTATCTCATTTTGCCAGTCGATTACATCTTTTGCCGTTATTTCTGATAATTTGCGTTTGCAGAAATAGGGCAGGATCTTCTTTTGGATGATATTTTCCTTAGTAAGCCATGTGTTTTTCTTGAGCTTTGGCCTGATGTCTTTCTCGTAGAGAGCGACAAAGCTCTCAAAGCTCATGTTGATGTCAGCCTGCTTCTGCATCAGGAACTCCCGTTCCCAGGCCTGGGCCTCCTTTTTGGTGGCAAATCCCCGCTTGAGCTTTTGCTGGCGCTCCCCTTTCCAGTCCGTGTAACGGAACTGTACATACCATGTGCCGTTTTCCTTGTTTTTAAATGCTGCTATAGTCAATCACCCCTTCTTTCTGCTTGGCTTCTGGTTCCGTAGAATTTCTCGTGGAAGAATTTACGGTCGATCCTGCCGGAGATAGTGATACAGCCGGTTTTCTTCAATTCTTCATTCATTTCTTTAATAAGCTTGTAAGCGTAAGGGATCGAGACCCCAAGCTCATCGGCTACTTCATTGACTCGCATAAACATTTGACCTGCCATCAATAAAACTCCTCCTTTTCCTTTGGTAATGGTTTTTGCCGTTTTTCCGCTCAGACTCTGACAGGCAACCCTTTTCGGCGCTGTGCCGTTTTCTTTTCTCCTTGGCACGCTCATATCATTGCCTGCTTCCCCGGAAAAAATATCTGTCGGACGATCATTCAATTTTATTGTGTTTAAAAAACCCCTCACTTTACAAATGGACATTTTCTGCCGAAAATCAAATGTCCAGTTTATAAAATTTCTATGAACTAACTATATTTGTTTAGTGTATCGCCCATTATACTAAATATATAAGTTAAAGTCAAGCAGCTTGCGGAAAATATTAAACAAATTTATTTAGTTTTTTCTTGACTATCCTAAGCATATCTGCTATGCTACTTGTAATAAAAGCCGCAGAATGGAGTTTGATATTATGGCTATTGGAGAACGGATCCAGTTTTTTCGTAAACTGCGGGGGATGACTCAAAAATACCTTGGCACCCAAGTGGGCTTCCCGGAGAGATCTGCTGATGTACGCCTTGCCCAATATGAAACCGGGTCGAGGACTCCAAAGGCGGACATGACCGCAGCTTTAGCCAATATTCTGGATGTGTCTCCGCTGGCTCTATCCGTGCCAGATATTGACTCCTACCTTGGCCTGATGCACACCCTATTCACTTTGGAAGATCGGTATGGTCTGACCGTCAAGGAAGTCGACGGAGAGCCTTGCCTGTGCATTGACCCGTCTAAAGGCAGAACCGCCCAGAACCTTCTGCGTTCCCTGTGTGCATGGAGAGAGCAGGCTGCCAAACTGGAAGCTGGCGAAATTTCTAGGGAAGAATATGACCGCTGGCGCTACCGTTATCCTGAATTCGATACCACCCGTATCTGGGCAAAGGTCATCCCGCAGGGATTGAGCGATATGCTGGTGGATGATTTTAAAAGAGGACACAACCAATAGCATTTTGTGGAGGGGCAAGCTATGAAGCACTTGTTTAAAGCAACAAAACTTGGATGGGAAAAGGAAAAAGACGGGATCTATTTTGATTCTGATGACTTTACCGCTGAGGAAGCAAAAAAACAATTTAAAGAGTATCATGGTACTACCCAAAAAGGTTATCCATATACCGGTTATGAATATGATGGCCAGAAGTATCATGATGTACATTACTTAGGTGAATTCGAGGATGACGTATTGCCTACGAACGACATTGAGTTATTGGACGCTATTATAAAAAAAAGCAAGAAATAAATTTTTGATTGTCTGCTAAGGCGATGTAAAAAGAAAAAGGTCTGACCGACTTGCAAAAATCGGTCAGACCTTTTTCTATAGATAAGTTTTAAATGCACCCGCAAACCACCGGCAACCTGGCTGTAAATCAGCAATGGCAGTTTTTGCAAATGCTATCAATCTGCTATCAAACGAAGAAGAAATATGTCCTGCTTGGCCACTTTCCCAGCTCTACAGCCGGTAAAAACGGCATTGGGATAAATATTTACTTATTCGAATTCTATAGTGGCAGGAGGTTTAGAAGTAACATCATAGAGGACGCGGTTGACTCCCCTCACCTCGTTGACTATCCGCACGGATATGCGATCCAGCACATCGTAGGGTATGCGGGCCCAGTCGGCAGTCATGAAGTCGGAAGTCTCCACGGCTCTCAGAGCGATGGCATAATCATAGCTGCGTCCGTCTCCCATAACGCCCACGGAGCGCATATTTGTAAGTGCTGCAAAGTACTGGCTTAGCATGGAATCCAGACCCGCCCTGGCTATCTCGTCCCGGAAAATGTAGTCCGCCTCCCGGAGCATATCCAGCTTCTCCCGGGTTATCTCCCCGATAACCCTTATACCCAGGCCGGGTCCCGGGAAGGGCTGGCGCATCACCAGATACTCCGGCAGCCCCAGCTCCCGGCCAAGTTGACGCACCTCATCTTTGAAAAGCATACGCAGAGGCTCTATTATCTCCTTGAAGTCCACAAAATCCGGCAGTCCTCCAACATTATGGTGGCTCTTTATTACCGCCGCCTCGCCTTTTCCCGATTCAATAACGTCGGGATAAATGGTTCCCTGGACCAGATAGTCTACGGAGCCTATCTTTTTCCCCTCTATTTCAAACACCCGGATGAACTCTTCACCGATTATCTTCCGCTTGCGCTCAGGGTCCGTCACTCCGGCAAGGGCGCTCAAAAAGCGTTGTTCCTCGTTACAGCGGACAAAATTAATGTCCCACCGGGAGAAAGCCTGTTCAACCTCGTCCCCCTCGTCCTTGCGCATCAGGCCGTGATCCACAAACACACAGGTGAGCTGGCTGCCCACAGCCTCTGCCAACAGAGCAGCAGCCACAGAGGAGTCCACTCCCCCGGAAAGGGCAAGCAGCACCTTACCGTCTCCCACCTTGGTGCGGATATTCTCAATGGCCCGGCGCTTATAGTCGGCCATTGTCCAGTCTCCTCTGGCATGACAGATGTTGTAAAGGAAGTTTTGCAGCATCTGGCGCCCATACTGAGTATGGTTCACCTCCGGGTGAAACTGGACGCCGTAAAAGCGGCGCTTCTCGTCGCAGATACCAACAGTGGGGCAGGCCTTGGAGTGGGCAACCAGCCGGAAGCCCTGGGGTACCTTGGCCATGTAATCCCCATGGCTCATCCATGTTATGCTCTCCTGAGGAAGGTCTCTGAACAAGCTGCACGATGTGTCAAACCAGGTGGAAGTCTTGCCATACTCCCGGGCAGAATCGTCCTGAGCCGCAGTGACCAGGCCGCCCAGCTCATGGCTCAGCAGCTGGCAGCCGTAGCATATGCCCAGGATAGGCACACCCAGTTGGTAAATTCCCGCAGCCGGATGGGGAGAATTGTCGGCATACACGCTGTTGGGGCCGCCGGTAAAGATGATACCTATAGGGTCAAAGGCTTTTATCTCCTCAAGGCTCATATCATGGGGCTTAACCTCACAATATACATTGCACTCTCTCACCCGGCGGGCTATAAGCTGGTTGTACTGGCCGCCGAAGTCCAATATAAGGATTTTTTGATTGTCCATGATTTCTCTCTTTTCTCAAAATCTTTGTAGTGTAGACCGACTCACTCCAGCCAGTCCGGATAGAGTGGATCGTTCCAGGAGAAGGAGTAGGCGCTGTCTGCATAATTGCCGAACTGCTTGCGCAGTTCCGTATACCTGGGGTGCAGCACATACTGCCATGTATCCAGGTTCAGATCCACATATCTCCACCTGCCCTCAGTGGGGTCTCCGGCAGATGTGTTGATCTCGCAGTCGGGAATAGCTTTCTGAAGTTCTTCCACCTGTTCCCTGTCCACGCGAGTCCAGCCTCCTATCCAGAGTCGCTCCAGTTTGCTCAGTCCAAAGAGCGGGCTAAGATCCAGCAGCTCAGCTTCGGTAAGATTGCAGATATTGAGGTGTTCCAGATTTGTAAGGGAGGCAAGAGGGCTTATATCCGTGATATAGGTGGTCTGTATCTCCAGATATTCCATATTGGTGCAGTTTGCTATCGGGCTTAGGTCGCTGAACCAGTCCATGGCCAGGATACAGACTTCCAGCTTCGGCATATAGCCCACGAAGGATATGTCCGTCAGACTCTCGTTATGCCCTACATCCAAGTATTTCACATCCGTGCAATATTTCAGAGACTGTGTATTCTCCGGCGTAAGCATCCCGCCCACAGAGGGTTTGGAGGCCAGTATCCTTTCCACATCAGTGCGCACGCTGTAGCTGTCTCCGAACCAGATACGCCACACTACCTTCACATCGGGGAACTCATCCCGTATGGCAGCCATCTCCTCGTCGCTGAGCCCGCAGCTGTCCATATCCAGATACTCCAGTTTCGTCATGCATCTGAGCGCCGCCCGCACCGTCTCTCCCCCGTCCTCAACGGGAATATATTTCAGGTCCAGAGAAGTATCATCCAGCGAAACTTCCACTCCGTACACTTCTCCATAGTAACTAATCTTCAGTTCTGGGAAAGCAGTGCATATCTCAGCCACATCTTCCCAGCCAAAGCCCTCCCGGGTCTTTCCCAACTCTATGCTCGTAAGGTTGGGCAGACAGGAGGCAGCCTCTATCAGCGCTTCCACATCCTCGTGCTTTAGCTCCGTCATGTTCAGAGCCGCTATTTCGTTGGTAACGATACTGCCATTGGTCAGAGGGACAGTATAGCGCACGGAAACCTCAGGGTGTGCCTGGGACCAGGCATATATCTCCTGATAACATTCGCTGCCCCGCAGGTCGGCAGCCACCAGGCCATCCAGCTCGTCCAGCTTGGAAATCTCATCGGCCGTAATGACCATAGTGACGCTCAGGCTGTCCTGCTCCACGGTGCCGGACTCGAACTCCACCGGCGTGGGTGCCGGGCCCTTGATTATCCTCTGGCACCCGGCCATTCCTAAGACAGTCATCAGGGCGGCGGCCAGGATCACTATGAATATTTTCTTTTGCATTTTCCTACCTCGTCTCAAAAAAGGGGGCTCCTCCTCAGCCATTGGCAGCAGGCAAAGGTACTTGCTGCATCCAGTGATATCTGCTTTGCCATCCTGTCACTCAAGGCCATACACTTCTTTTCCGTACATTCCTGCATATTCCGCCGGTGCTTCATCTCCACACTTTGGATCCAGCCAATAGAAGCTGTACTCCTGATAATTGTAGCCCAGCTGTTCTCTCAGCAGTTCATGGCGGGGTACCCAATAATATTTAGGTATCTCCGGATCATAAGCGGAGTAGCGCCAGGACTCCCCGTGGGGATCATAAGTTGTTGTATTAATATCGCAATTAGGCAGAGAGGAACGCAGCTTTTCCACCTGATCCTCCGGGATGGGAGTATTGCAGCCTATCCACAGTCGTTCCAGTTTAGTAAGTCCGTAGAGTGGAGATGCGTCGGTAATGTTCTCCTGGTTGCATATATTCAGATGGGCCAGGTCTGTAAGCCCGGCCAGCGGGCTCAAGTCGCTTACATTTGTCTCCTGTATCTCCAGATACTCCAGTTTCGGGCAGTTTTCCAACGGGCTCAAGTCACTAATATTTGTCATGGCTATTATAAGCACTTCCAGATCCGGCATAGTGGATACGAAGGACAAGTCGCTGAGCTCATCGTTGTGACCCAAATCCAGATATTTCAGCTTTGTACAGTACTGGAGAACCGAGGCGTCATACAGCATTCCGCCTACGGTTGGCTTGGAAGCCAGTATTCTCTCTACATCGGTACGTACACTGTAGTTCTCTCCAAACCAAATACGCCAGACAACCTCTACATTGGGGTTCTCATCCCGTATCATTGCCATGGCTTCATTGGATACTCCACAGTAGTCCATGTCCAGATATGTGCATTTTCTCATAAAAGGCAGTATCTTGCGTATGCCCTCTCCCTCGTCTTTAACCGTGGTGTGGTTAAAATCCAGGCTCTCGGCATTCAGATTAAGATCCTGACCATAAAGGCTGAAACCGTAGTCCAGCGCCGCATTTGGGCAAGCCTTCGCCAGTGCAGATATGTCGTCCCAGCTGAGGTTGCCGCTGCTTTCACTGCCAAGCTTTATCTCCTCCAGCTCCGTCAGGCAGGCTAAAACTCTGGCCGCCTCCGTCACTTGGTCTGACTTCAGGCTGCTGAGATCGACACTTTCTATATTCGGTTCCACACTCTGGCCCAGCAGATCCAGGGTGAAATCAAAACCCACCTCCGGCAGCGCCGTTCTCAAAGTGGCCACGTCCTCAAGTTCAACACCCGAGTTCTCTCCTCCAACGTTGCCCAAAGACACCATCTCCAGCTGCGGCAAATAGGCCAGAGCCGCAGCGGCTTCCTGGGCAGCGCCGGCCGGCAATGAAGAAAGATCCACCGTGGAAGCGCTGTTGTCGTATTCGCTGCCATCTGGAAGAGTAACCGTATACTTTACATCCACCTGAGGGTTGTTCTGAGCCCAGGCGGCTATCTCCTCATAGCAGCTGCTGCCTCTGAAATCAGCAGATGCCAGATTTTCAAAAAGGTAGAGATATTCCGTTTCTCCACTTTCCAATACGGCAGTGATTTCCTTGCTGTCTATGGGATAACTTCCGGAAGAGAGCTGTACTTTCACTGTGCCGAACAGCGGGCGGACAGGAACGTCCGTCCCCTTGACCGGGCCCGACAGGCAAAATACCGCCACCAAAAGGACTCCCAGTATCCCCAAGATAATCTTTATCTTTTTCCCAGCACCCATCTCAACGCCTCCGGAATAGTGAAAGCATACACACACAAAAGATAATGCAGACAGTAGTAGATAGTATAATAGTATATCATCATGGATTTTCATTTGCAATAAAATTTACCCGGCAAATCAATAGACGGCAGAAAGTAATGATTCCGGAAAGCTGTTATTAATTTTGGCTTTCCGGAAACCTGCACTATTTGAGATATTTCTTGTTTTATCATCAGTTTCAGAACAAATTTTCCTATGAGTTTTTCCCTGAATCGATAAGGTATAATAAGTTTCGCAAAAATAAAGAGGCATGGTTTGCAGATCTCTG
>OLRA01001970.1_pt1 | contig 22132 bp, 10 predicted proteins | sample 1673011 | NCBI WGS metagenome assembly OLRA01 (sample SAMEA3136746, study PRJEB25190) | human gut metagenome | reverse complement strand
CTGCAGAAGCGGATTTCCTGACAGATGTGCTGATGCAGGCAGGCGTGCCGGGAGAAGCCATTCTTCAGGAAAGAGAAGCCACATTTACTCTTGAAAATGCTGAATATATCGGGAAGATGCTGGAGGAAAAGCACCTTCCGATAAAAAGGGCCATTATCTGCTGCCAGGCTTTTCATGCCAGAAGATGCAGAATGTATTTTGAGTATGTATTTCAGGACAGGGAGATTGAATTCCTGATGTGCCCAGCGGTTACACAGGGCATCAGCCGTGATAACTGGGCGGAAAGCAAAAAGGGGCTGGAGACGGTTCTGGGAGAGCTGAGACGCTGCGGCGAACAGTTTTCCTGGATGTTGCAGTAGATAGCAGGAGGAGAAAGTGGACAATTATATTTTAATGAATGATATGGTGCAGGACCATGAGGCGCGTATGATGCATCTGAAGCGTTATTATCCTTTTTTCAGATTAATGGATACCGGATTGTCCCAGTACAGGGACGGAAGTTACGGACGCTTGGATATGTCATATATTGTCCTTGCCGTCCTGCGTTTTTTTATTGAGGCGAATCATTTTCAGGATCAGCCGGTATGCTATGAGGATTACAGGCAATTCATGGCCGGACTTTTGGTGAGAGATTTTGATTTTACCGAAGAAGAGGCCGATGATGAACTGTATCAATACATTTTTGATAAATTATGCAACGAGGGACGACCATTTGAACTGGATTACTATGACCCGGCCGCCCATCAGCAGAAAACACTGCGAGTGCGTCTGATTGAGAGTGAACTGAAAGATCAGCAGGTACTTTACAGAATTTCATCTGATGCGGTGGCTTTTTATCTTGATACAAAGGAAGTTCGGGAGGAAAGCCATATCAGCGTTGCCCAGCTGCTTCTTGAGAAGATGATAAAAGCGCAGAATTTCAGAGGCGGGCTGGAGGTTATCGGGCGCATCAACATGGAAGTGGGACGCCTGATGGAGGAACGACATGAGATCCAGACACTTTTGAACCGCCATGTGACGGAGGGGCTTGCTGCACTGGAGAATTATCATGATCGTCTGATGAAGTTGTTTAGTGAGGAACAGCGCCTGTTTGCCTCGAATATGGCATTGTCTGCAAGGGCTGTGCAGAAAATGGAGACGGACAGGATCACCGGTGAGGCAGCGGAGGAAGTCTATCAGCTGGATACGGCGCTGAAAAATGCCATGAAGCGTCACGAAGAACTGATGCATGCTTATATGCAGATGCAGAAGGCCGGAGATGAGGCGCTTGCAAAGGCGAAAAGGACCCGTTTTCGTCCTTCCGTGGATTTTATGGATGTGGGACAGCGGATGATCGAGGCGGATAATCCGGAACTCCTGACATATCTGGTGCTGCCGCTTTTTGCACCGAAGATAAAGAAGACATTTCCGATGTCCCGGGTGGACGACCTGCTGCTCTATAAGCCGGAAGAATCGGCGGCAGGTGAACTGGTGGAAAAGGGCCGGGAGCAGATGTATGTTTATGAGGATGAACTTGCAGAGGAGAGAATGAAGGACAATTTCAGTTATCTTCTGAGGGTACTTCTGGACAAGATTAAACAGAAAAAAGAAGTAACGCTGGCACAACTTAATGACCTTTATGCCATGAAATTCCCGGATCAGGTACTGGAAAACAGAGATTACTATGCGTTTCTTGTACACCTGAGCCAGAAAGAACATTATGATCTGGATATGATCAAGGATCATCCGGATACATTTCTTGAGGATACCATGGCGGATTTTCTGAAGGCGAATCCGGGATATGAAGGACTGAAATTCAGGCTGATTTATCTGCCGGATGAAACAATCTCCATTCTGGAGCGGTTTGAAATGAGTAATATTCGATTTGAAAGGACGGAAGAATAATGGATCACAGAAATCTGGACAAAGCAATGGAGATATTTGCATGTCTGATTACAGGGGAGACAGTGGGCAGGAAAAACCACAGAGATCTCTATGAAGCCTACAGCAGTCAGGCGGAGGTTTATGACATTCTGGATGCGGTTTTAAAGAAATCCAATCTTCGTCTTTATGAATATCACAATACACTATATGTGACTGCCGGAGATGAGAACAGGGTTTTCGGCTACACTAACGACGAGCTGAAAAAAGCCATCGGGCTGCGTCTGAACAGAGAATTATTTCTGGCGTACCTCATTATTTATGACGTGATGACGCTGTTTTATGAGACCACCTCCGGGGAGGCAGCGTTGACCTATGTGAAGACAGATATGGTCATTGAAAGTACAACAGCTCTGCTTTCCGGTGTGATGGCGAGACTGGAGACGATTGTTCAGAATGATATTGAGGAAAACAGTTTCAGAACATTGGCATTATTGTGGGATGAGCTGCCTCTGATGGCTGAAAATGATGATATTTCCACATTAAAGGCTGCCAGAGGGTCCAAAACAGGTTTTGTCAAGCTGGTCTTCAATTTTCTGATCACGCAGGCGCTTTTTGTGGAATCGGCGGGCAAATATTATATAACGGACAGAATGCGGGCGCTGGTCGAGAACTATTTTGACAGCTGCAAAGGACGGCTGTATGAAGTCATTGAACAGAGCAGGCGGGGCAATATGGAGAACATTGAGAGAAAACGGCAGGGTGATGTGAAGGAACCTGTGCAGGACCGAAACAGCAAGACAGAGGAGGATGAGGAAAATGCCGCATATTAACAGAGTGCGTGTCAATAATGTACGCTATAATTTCGGTACACAGTTTTATGATGATTTTATTATGCGCTTTGACTGTAAAAATGTGCTGTATGACCTGGCCAATGGCGGCGGCAAAAGTGTTCTTTTACTGCTTTTGCTTCAGAATCTGATTCCGAACTGTACGCTGGATGACAAGCAGCCGGTGGAAAAATTATTTCGCGGTGAAGGCGGCAGTACGGTCATCCATTCATTGATCGAATGGAAGCTGGACGATTATCTTGTCAAAGATGATTACAGATATATGTTGACGGGATTCTGCGCCAGAAAGGCAAAAGATGATGAAAATCAAAATGCAGCAGGGGACGCAGCGGCGATTGAATATTTTAACTATGTCATTTTTTACAGACATTACAATGACAATGATATCGTGAATCTTCCGCTTAGCGACGGTAAGGAAAGAATTACATGGCCGGGGCTTAAAAATTACCTCAGAAATCTTTCAAGAAAGGATTACCAGCTGCAGGTTCATTTATTTGAGCGCAAAGGTGAATACCAGCGTTTTATCAGCCGGTATGGACTGTATGAGAGCGAGTGGGAAATTATCCGTGGGATCAATAAGACGGAAGGTCATGTGCGGACCTATTTTGAAAGTCATTATCGGACAACCCGCAAGGTGGTGGAGGATCTTCTGATCGAGGAGATTATCCAGAAAGCATTTATGGCGCGGACATCGGAACGGGCTGAAAATGGTGATAATATGTCGTTGATGGCGGATACGTTGTATCAGATCAAAGATCAGTTAGCGGAGCTGACCCGCAAGAAAGCGGAATTCGGCCAGTATGATAGACAGCAGGAAGTTATGCACAGCCTGGGTGAGCGAATCCGGACGCTGGATGTTATGTATGGTGAGGAAATGACACTGCGGATGGACATTGCCAGAGCATGGCAGACGGTACTTGCCAGACAGAAAAACAGGACTGCGGATCTGGCAGCGGCCAGAAGAGAACAGGAGCTGGCAAAGGGGCATATGGAAGACTATGCCAGAAAGCTGGAGACGGTCAAAATCCAGTCCAGCAAGGAACAGCTGTCCTATCTTGAAAAGGAAGCGGCCGACTGCAGCGAAAAGCTTGAGAAATTACAGCTGGAACAGGCTGTCAGCAGGGATGATCTGAACCTCAGAGAGAGTATGAATGATTACCTGGAATATCTGGAAGAACAGCAGAAATATCAGGCCGTGGAGAATACGATCCGTCATAGTACGGATGGGCAGAAGGAGCAGCTGGCACAGCTTCGGACTTATGCAAAGGCATGGCAGAAACGTTGCCAGAAGCGGATGACCGTTTTGGATGACCGTATTGTACAAGGTCGGAAAGAAATGGAAAATCTTCAGCAAAAGCTGGATGAACTGGCATCATCAGAGCGTGAAGATGACAGAATGCTGGCGGTTCTGGAGCATCAGTCCCAGGAAAACCGTGAAAAAGAGCAAATGTATCTGAAGGATTTTGCAAGGCTGAGGGAAGCATCAGGACTTCTGGTGATTGAGGAAGTCGATAAGGAACTGCTCAGCCAGAAAAAGAAACTGGAAGCAAAGGAAGCTGAACTGATGCAGCTCATGGAGGATGCGAAAGCCGCAGAGGCAGAAAAAAATGAACAGCAGCTTCAGGAAGCCCGGAATACACAGATGTTGGGACATATCAGGACATTGATCCGTGAGGGCAATGAATTTATGGCAGCCTGGCAGCGGGAATATGAGCAGATCGCCAAACTGCTTCAGGTCTATCAGGTGACAGAAGCCGGTTTACTCAAGGAGCATTTGTTTGCACGCTATCGTAAACTTGTGTGTGATATTGAAGAACGTCAGAGACAGGAAGCTGCACTGAAAGAAAAAATTCATCAGTTGGAAGATGGCGGGCTGATGCGTATACCTGCGGATGTTCAGGATTTTATGGATTATATCCGAACATGCCATGACATTACCTGTGTTTATGGGGCTCAGTATCTTCAGGAAACAAATGATGCAGAGCGGCGTGCACTGCTTGCACGGATGTCGTTTTTGCCGTACACAGTGATTTTAAAAGATGGTTTTGCAAAAGTAGCGGCGGATGAACTTTTAAAGGAAAAAGATTTCGGGGAGCATGCGATTCCTGTAATCAGTCTTGAAACGGTACTTTCTGAAGAGGAGCCGGTGGAGAAGAGCCGACTGCTTTTTGCCGGAAAAGGCAGCAGTTTCTATCTGGATGAAAATATGCGTCATAAAGTATGCGCACAGAGCCGGGAGCAGCTGACAGAACTTCAGCGGGTGATTGCCCGAATGGAGGATCAGCAGCAGACCTATGAAAAAGATATGGAGTCAGTGAGCAGTTTTCTCCTTGTCTATGATAGCAAAAAGGAAGAAAACAGACAGGCGCTTCGGGAAAACCAGAAGAAAGAGCTGGCGCTTCTGGAGAAACAGAAGTTGATCAAAGACCGGATACAGCAGTTGGATGGGCAGCTGTCCGGGGATGCTGAAAGTATTGAGGAAGCCGGGAAGCAGGCGGAGACGGCAAAAGAGCAGTATGCGGTACTTGAGTCACTGCGGGATGTCAATACAGCATTGACTGAGACAAAGCATCTGATCGAAGAAGTCAGACAGAAATATGGAAAATTGGCGGTAAAAAAGCAGGAGGAAGAACAGACCGCAACTTTGCTGCGCACCAAAATGCAGGAACAGTCGGAAGTGTGTGAACATACAGTCAGTGAGAAAGATCTGCTGATAAAAGACTGGGAAGACAACTGGAAGCTTTATGCGGTTGAAACAGATGGACAGCAGTTTTTGGGTGAACAGCCGTCGGAAGGACAGGTGTCGGAAGATTTGACGGATGATGCGCTGCGGGCGGCCTTTTATGGCATTCGTGACGCTTATGAGAAAGAATATATGGATCTGGATGACAAAAAACAGCTGATGGAAAGCTATGCACGTTCTATGGAGCGTCTGACAAAGAGTATTGCCGATAGAAATCTCCAGATGGCGCGTATGGAAAATCTGCGGGCGGATGGCCAGATTTATCAGACAGCGGCTGAGAATATCAGGCAGATCAGGCAGGACCTTGAGAATATGGCACAGCAGGCCGATAATATGCGGCAGCAGCTGACGGCTATTGAAGCGGACAAGAATCGTCTGTATGGCAGTGTTGCTCAGGCAGTCAATGTGATTGAGGAAAAATACGGTGCCTATAAAGAGGTGGCGTTAAATGATCAGAGTTATGAATCCTACGTGGAGAATATGCGTCAGCTCTATGAAAATACTTCGGCGGAGTATCGTTCGCTGACTGGACGTATTGAGCGTCTGACAAAGGAATTGTATGCGCTGGAGGGAATCAGGCATGATGTGGAACGCTTGATGAAGCTTTGCCATGTACAGGAAAATCTGACAACAGAAACATTGGATGAGCAGATCGGATTGAAGCGCAGATATGAGGAACTTCTGAGACGTTATGAGCAGATGCAGTCTCAGTATTTTGCAAAAAGAGATGCGTTTGAAAAGGACAAAGCCAAAGCAGTGTCAGAACTGCATCAGTTAGGTGCAGAAGGTCTGGCGGCAGAACTTCGTGAACATCTCAGCCTTCCGGAGAATGCAGAAGCGGCAGGCAGAGTGATGCAGGAAATTGAGGAAACCATTGCCCTGATCCGTATAGAGAAAGAGCGTGTCGGAAAAAACATGGAAGACCTTGTCAGCATCAAGGACAGTTTTGAAAGTCAGTGTCTTCAGATTTGTCAGAACATCCGGATGGAACTGGATAAACTGCCGAAGATGTCTGCGATTGTCATGGATAACGAGCAGATTCAGATGGTCGGCCTTACCATCCCTTATGTTAAAGAGAATTTTTACAAAGAGAAAATGTCTGCTTATATTGATGATATTGTTAATCAATCGGATGCCCTTGGAACGCAGGAAGAGAAAATGCGCTATATCCGGCAACAGTTGGCCTGGAAGCGGCTGTTTTCGGTGATTGTAACAGATATGAATGCCATTCGGCTGACACTCTACAAGAGAGAGAGAATTGCCAGCCAAAGTCGTTATCTGAAGTATGAAGAGGCGGTGGGCAGTACGGGGCAGTCCCAGGGAATTTATATTCAGTTCCTGATTGCAGTGATCCATTATATTTCAGCTATTCATGCAGGCGCGGCTGCAGGTGAGCATCTCAGGAAAGTCCTGTTTATTGATAATCCATTTGGCGCAGCCAAGGATATTTATATCTGGGAGCCTATTTTTGCCTTATTAAAAACCAATGATGTACAGTTGATTGTTCCGGCAAGAGGTGCAACGCCGGCAATTACAGGTAAATTTGATGTCAATTATGTTTTGGGACAGAAGCTGATGAATCATCGTCAGCAGACGATCGTCGTAGATTATCACTCCAATGTGAAGATTGACGAAATGGAATATGTGAAGATTAATTATGAGCAGGAAGTTTTTGACTTTGTTTAGGGCGTTAGTTGTCAAGTGTTTACTTGTGTGTTAAAATGCCCTTAGCGGAGTCGACGGCTTTGCAGTGAGGAGATGAATAAATTGGAGAATAATAAGATAAATGAAGGCGCGCTGACCAAGCAGATCAAGACCCTTGTGATGCAGGAGCGTTATGAAGAAGCCATGAAGGTTCTGGATGAGATTGAAGTCAGCAAGATCCGCAATATCTCTATCCTTTGCCTGGTCGGTGAAGTTTATATGGGCCTGAAACGTTATGATGAAGCAGAACAGATACTTCTGCGTGTTTATGAGAAGAATCCGAATACAAGACGAATCCTTGATCTGCTGACAACGTTGTATATTGATAAAGGTGAGTATTCTGAGGCAGAATATTATTATAAAGAGTTCATTGGTGTGGCATCCAGAGATCTGCATCGCTACATTCTGAGATACAGATTGGATAAGGGCAAAGGGGAACGTCTTTCTGTTTTGATCGATACCCTTGAGAAGTTAAAGGATTATGAATACATAGAGGAGTGGGCTTATGAGCTGGCGACTTTATATGAGGCCAGCGGTGAGACGAAGAAATGCATTCATGAATGTGATGAGATCGTGCTGTGGTTTGGCCATGGAGAATATGTGGACAAGGCCATTGCGCTGAAATGTAAATTGACAGGTGAGCCGCTGCCGGAGATTTCAACGGTTGAACAGCATCGCGTTGAGGAAGAACAGCGTGCGGCTCATGAGAAGCAGCTGACAGAATCTATAGGTGCAGAGATGGGCATTGAGGGTTTTGCCGGTGCGGATTATGAGGGAAGCATTGATCTTGATCTCATTCAGCGGGCAATGGATGGGGCAGCGCCTGAAGCGGCAGATGAACCGATTGTCGAAACAGCTGTGACAGAGGATACACTTCGGGATGAAGTGATTGTGGAAGAGCCGGTATTAGAAGAAAATGAAGAGTCGGCGGGAAGCGCTGAAGGTGAAGAGACGCAGGATGCGGCAATGGCCGTTGATGCGGGAAATACAGACAGCGAAACGGTGAATGCAGATGAAAATACGGCAGATGATGACGGGCATGCAGAGTCTGCTGATGAAGACAGTGAAGCAGAACAGCCGGATGAAGAAAATGAGAAGTCTCATATTGCCCATCTGTTCAGCTCATTGATGTTTGGCAGGAAAGAGAAAGAGAAGCATTTTGACTGGTCTACTCTGAAATTGGCAAAAGAAAAAGAGGAAAAGCCTGACGAGATCGAACTGGCTGCTGCAGCGATCACTGCCGCCCAGAGCCAGGAGAGTCAGGCAGGCGAGAAGGATGAAGATATTTTCCTTCATGAGGAAATGCCTGTTGAGGAAATGTCAGAGAATACGGTGGCAGAGGATGCACCGGAGAAAGAAGTGCCGGAATCAGAAGAAGCCGAAGATGCAGCGATTTCTACAGAGGGACTCAGCGAGGAGGATGCAGATTTCTTCGGCAAACTGATGGGTGAAGATCTTGTTGCGGATTACACACGCAGCCAGGACAGTGAAGAGGAGATCATTGTGGATGATGATGGTGAGTCAGTGGATACGGTTATTATCGATGATGATGATTCAGAGAATGAAGCACCAGAAGCTGCAGCTGCGGAAGATGAAATTATCATAGACGGTGATGACGAGAAGGATGAAGTCATTCCGGAGACAAAAGAGGATACATTGGATGATCTGTTTGGCATCGCCGGTGAAGTCCATGAAGATGAGCTGATAGATGATGATGACGAAGATGAAGATGATGACGAAGATGAAGTGATCTCGGAGGATGACAGCAGCAGTCAGAATGATTCGGCGGACGAAGAAGAGGATGAAGATGACGAGGAGGATGAGATCTCGGATGATATTCATGCCTCTGATACAGTTCTGGATATTTTCGGCACGGTGACAGGTGTAGAGAGTATTAAGAGTCAGTTGGCGAAGACATTCACCAAGTTTGAAGATCCGGCACTTGACAATATGGACTTGCTGGCACCGTATGATATTAACTTTGTTGTAACCGGTTATGATATGAGCGTCAAGTCCCAGATCGCCATTGGTATTGCAAAGGCCTTGAATACATATGGCATCTGTGATAAGAACAAGCTTGTCCGAGCAACGGCACAGGATCTGAATGGCCGGGACTTTTCTATGATCTTTGAGAAACTGAAAGGCGGCTGCCTGATCATTGATGGAGCAGGTATGCTGGATGATAAGGCTGCGGGCATTATTGTTGATTTTGTTCAACAGGACAATCAGGACGTAGCCATTGTTCTGGAAGGCGAAGAGGATAAGATCAAGGAATTATTCAGAAAATATCCGGTTCTTCACAGCAAGTTCCTGAATATCATTCATATTGGCAAGTACAATGAGAATGAACTTGTTCAGCTGGCAGAGGGATACGCCAAGAAGAAAGGCTATGAGATCTCAGGACCGGGAGCAGCTTCGCTGAAGACATTGCTGCGTGAACGTATGCAGGATGGCTATTCGGTTGATTATGAAGATATCATGGCCATTATTGAGGAAGCGATTGCCAGCCTCGAAAAGCGCAACATGAAGAATCTTTTCATGACTGTTCTTGACAATAAATACGAAGAAGCAGCCATGTTCATGCTTCAGCCGGAGGACTTTAAGAACATCAACATACCGGACTAAAGCAGGCTATAATGGGAATATTGGTATACTGTCTATAAATGCTATAAAAACTGCATTGTACCGGGATATAAAATAAACGCAGTATGGTCAGTAAAATTCAAAAAGGGATTCTGAACGGTAGAATCCCTTTTCAGATATTTGAAGTCCGTACTGCACTTATTTGGGGTACTGCAGCTTTTGAACCTAAAAAAAATTGGTCCGACAAAAAAATAACTGAGTTGTCACAAATATTCGAACATCCGATTGCGTGCAAGCAATAAAAAATATTTCGCATGGTAATTAATATAAGTACAAACTATTGTATACTATGTGCAATTTTGACTGATTTTGAATTTATTATGAAAAGTCAACTGTGCCTTTTTCACAAAATAATTCGACGAATTTCAATAAAATAGCGGAATTAATGAATTTTAGGAATAAAAAACTTACTTTTTGGAACGTTGAAAAGTTGGTCAAAATCTTGACAAAACATTCTAAAACGTGTAGGATGTATGTAGTGGCGTTTCTGAGAGATTCATTACATATTTAATCTGGTATGAATATGTGTGATTAAGAAGCTTACTGAAATAAGGAGGTATTTATTTTGAGAATCTTAGTATGTGTAAAACAGGTACCTGATACTGCAGAGATTAAGATCGATCCAGTAACGAATACACTGATTCGTGCAGGTGTACCAAGTATTGTCAATCCATTTGATGCATGCGCACTTGAAGTTGCAGCAAGAATCAAAGACGCAGATCCAAGCACAGAGATTACATTATTATCCATGGGTCCAGATCAGGCAAAGGATGCATTAAGAGAGTGTCTCGCAGTTGGCGGCGACAAAGCATATCTTTGCAGCGACAGAAAATTCGGCGGTTCTGATACACTGGCTACAAGCTACATCTTAGCTTCAGCTATCCAGTCTATCGAAGAGAAAGAAGGCAAATTTGACCTCATCCTTGCTGGTAAACAGGCTATCGATGGTGATACAGGTCAGGTTGGTCCTGAAATTGCAGCACATATGGGTCTTGCACAGGTTACATATGCAGCAGAGGTTTCTGTAGATGGCGATGATATCATCGTTAAGAGAGAAAGCGACAAAGGTTATGATATGATTTCTGTTCAGAAACCAGCAATCGTAACAGTTGTTAAGACTGAATTTGAGCCAAGATATCCTACGATCAAGAGTAAGATGGCAGCCCGCAAGAAAGAAATCACAGTTATCACATCAGAAGATATTCCGAATATCGATCTGACACGTTGTGGTCTTAAGGGTTCTCCTACAAAGGTTAGAAAGACATTTACACCAGTGAAGAATAAGAACTGTGTAATGGTTAATGAAGGCGAAGTTGAAGTATCAGCAGTTAAGCTTGTTGATTTGCTTGTAGACGCCAAAGTACTGTAAGGAGGATATGGGCATGAGTTTTGAAGAATATAAGAATCTTTGGGTATTTGTAGAGACAGAAGAGAATGAAGTAAAGCCAGTTGGCTACGAACTTCTTAATCCAGGCCGTGAACTTGCAGATAAGATGGGCGCTAAGCTTGTTGCAGTTGTTATCGGCGGTAAGGTTGAAGATATCGCTAAGAAAGCAATCGAATACGGTGCTGACGAAGCTATTCTCGTTGAAGGCGACGAATACTTTAACTATACAACAGATGCATACAGCATCGCTATGAAGACACTTGTTGACAAGCATAAACCATCAGCAATCCTGATCGGTGCTACCAACAACGGCCGTGACCTTGGTCCTAAGATGGCTTGTGATCTGAATACAGGTCTTACAGCTGACTGTACAGGTCTTGACTATGATGTAGAAGCTGGCAACATGGTTTGGACACGTCCGGCATTCGGTGGTAACCTGATGGCTATGATTCTTTGCCCAGACAACCGTCCGCAGCTTGGTACAGTTCGTCCAGGTGTATTCAAGAAACCTGAACTGGTTGAAGGCAGAGAGGGTACAATCACTCGTGAAGATATCCATGTAGCTGCTGATCAGATCAGAACAAAACTGATCAAGAGAATCGAAGAAGTTGCTGAAGCTGTTAACCTTGAAGAAGCTGAAATCATCGTTTCCGGTGGTCGTGGTGTAGGTTCAGAAGAAGGCTTTGGTGTTATCCGTGAGTTAGCAGATGTACTTGGGGCAACAGTAGGTGCTTCCCGTGCAGCTGTTGATGAAGGTTGGATTCCACGTGCACATCAGGTAGGCCAGACAGGTAAGACTGTAGGTCCTAAGCTGTACATCGCTTGTGGTATTTCCGGTGCTATCCAGCATGCTGCTGGTATCTCTGGTTCTGATTGCATCGTAGCAATCAACAAAGACCCAGATGCACCTATCTTTGATGTTGCTGATTATGGTATCGTTGGTGACCTGTTCACTATCATCCCTATCATGATCGATCAGATCAAGAAAGTAAACGCATAATTTCATACCAGATGTATTATGTTTGCCCTGCGGCTTTGGCCGCGGGGCTTTTTGTATGCCGCGGGGGAAAATTTCGAATATCGCCATGGTTAAGCGCTGGCAAAGAGAATAAATGAAAATGATTTACGTTACTGTTAATGATAAGTTATTATCAACTAACTTAAAATAACTGAGAAAATTTTATTGCTAAATCCTATTAAGAGAATTTATCATTTAAGCCGCATGTTTAGCGGCTTTTTTTAATTGACAGCTTTTTTCTTACGCGATAAAATACTAATCGTTAGCAGAACCTAACTGAATGAAAGGATATTATGATGAAGAAAATAATAAGAACTATTATGATATCTGCGACAATTGCTATTTTGACAGCCTGTTCCGGGAGAAATGTTTCAATGGAAACTGAGGTCTCTTCTGAGGTGAGTTCTGAAAACGTTGTCACATCTTCGGAACTGACTTCAGAAAATGCTTCTGATGATGCAGAGGCGGTCAGAGATGTTTTTGCCATGGATACCTATATGACAGTGAAGGCTTACGGTTCTAACGGTGATGCGGCTGTTGATGCAGCGGTGGATGAGATTAACCGACTGGATGCGCTGTTGTCCACAGGTAAGAAAGACAGCGAGATTGGACAGATTAATGCGAATAACGGCGGACAGTTATCAGAAGATGGGGCGGTACTGATGGAACGTTCTCTGGAACTTTATAAAAGCACCAATGGCGCATTTGATGTGGCGATTTACCCGGTGATGAAGGCCTGGGGATTTACTGACGGCAATTATCAGGTGCCGGATACAGACACATTGAAGGCAACGCTGGAACTGGTGGATCCTTCTTTGATTGATTATGACAAGGAGACTTCAACCGTCAGCTTCAAAAAGGATGGTGTCCAGATTGATCTCGGTGGTATTGCCAAGGGCTATACATCCTCCAGGATTATAGATATTTACAAGGAGAAGGGTGTGACAAGCGGCCTGGTAAATCTGGGAGGAAATGCCCAGGTATTTGGTACAAAACCAGATGGCAGCTTGTGGCGTGTGGCGGTTCAGAGCCCCGATTCAGAAGATGAATATCTGGGGGTTCTTGAGACGAAGGATAAGGCCATTATTACATCCGGCGGTTATGAGCGCTATTTTGAAAAAGACGGTGTGACATATCATCACATTATCGACCCGTCAACAGGATATCCGGCGGATAACGGCTTAATTTCCGTAACCATTGTCAGCGCGGACGGTACATTGGCAGACGGCCTTTCCACATCTTTGTTTGTTATGGGAAAGGACAAAGCCATTGATTACTGGAGAGCGCACAGTGATGAGTTTGATATGATTCTTCTTACAGATGATGAAAAGCTTTATGTCTCAGCGGGGATAAAAGACAGCTTTACATCAGACAGAGAATTTGAAATTGTAGAAAAGTAGAAGAGGATGACGCAGGATGAAGTTTTGGAAAAGATTTGGCGGCTATATGCCGATTCTTGCGACAATTGTTGTCGTGGGATGCGTCGGTACTGCGCTGAAAGGCTATGCAGCGCCGGTTTATGAGGTAGAGCAGCCGGAAAACATTCAGAGTACCGAAGCAGATGCAAAAGAGAAAAAGCAGGAAACAGAAGAAACTGAGCAGGCCAAGAAGGGAAACTTCGATTTGGCAGATGGTTTTTACAAGGGCAGCGGCACCGGTTTTGCGGGTACAGTTTCTGTTTCTGTAGAAATTAAAGACAAGAGTATTATTGCAATCAATATTCTCAGCACCCAGGATGATGAGGCTTTCTTTAACAGAGCCAAGGGTGTCATTGACAAAATTATTGCCGGACAGACACTGGATGTGGACGTGGTGTCCGGGGCAACCTACAGCTCCAACGGTATCATCAGTGCTGTAAAGAATGCCCTGACCGGAGAGCAGGATACAAGCACACCGGCTACGACGGCAAGCAGCAGTAGTCAGAGTTCGCCATCCATTGAAACGGTGGATGATTCCAATCAGACATGGAGAGACGGCATCTACCACGGCAGCGGTACCGGATTTAATGGCGAAGTACAGGTTGAGGTGGTGATTGCTGATGGGAAAATCAGCAATATTAGCGTGGTCAGCCATAAGGATGACAGTAGTTTTATGAGTCAGGCTCAGGGATTGATTCCGAATATCATCAGTTCCCAGAGTACCAATGTGGATGCGGTTTCAGGTGCTACTTACAGTTCCAGAGGTATTATTGATGCGGTGCGTGCGGCACTGAAACAGGCAGTAGTTAATGGTTCTTCAAATGATGCCGATGACAGCAATGATGACAATAACAATAATGACAATAACAACAGCAACAATAATTCGACAATTGTCGAAGGAAAAGTACCTTACGAAGAGGGGATCTATTATGGCACAGGTGAAGGATATGCCGGAGATATTCAGTTGGCAGTTGTGATCCAGGATAAGACCATCAAAGCCATACTGGTGACAGAATGTGAAGATGATGCTGCTTTCTTTAACAGAGCCAAGAGTATCATTAACGAAGTTCTGAAAAACCAGTCAACAGATTTGTCAGGTATTGACACTGTGTCTGGAGCAACGTACAGCTCCAACGGTATTGTCGAAGCCCTGAGGGAAGCTTTCAAAGCAGCTGAAAACGGTAACAGCGGCAAGCCGGCAGAATCGGAAACGGAGACAGAAACTGAGACTGAAACGGAAAGCGAAACAGAGACAGAACGCGAAACAGATACTGGAAATAGAGACAGCGTTTATATTGATGGTGTCTATACCGTCTCTGTTGTGTGTGAACCGGATGAGGATCAGGATTTTGAAGCTTACAATTTGTCAATGACCGTTCATATCAAAGATGACAAAATTACAGCAGTCACAGACATTGTCGGTGATGGCGATCAATCCAATGAAAGCTATATCAAACGTGCAGCAGAAGGTACTTCAAAACTGCCGGGGGTTGTAACGCAGATTACAGAAAAAGGCGGCCTTGATGCCGTTGATACGGTGACAAGAGCAACCTGTTCATCCAATACCATTATCGAGGGATGCCAGAAGGCATTAGAGGCTGCAAAGCGGACACTGGGAGAAAGCGAGACAGAGAAACCGGCAAACAGAACTTATGCAGATGGCACCTATACCGTTTCTGTTATCTGTGAGCCGGATGCAGATGGAGATTTTGAAGCTTACGATTTGACCATGACGGTTCAAATTGAAAATGACCGGATTACAGATATTTCAGGTATCAGCGGCAATGGTGACAGCGACAATGACAGCTATATAAAAAAAGCGGCCCAGGGTACTTCAAAGTATGTGGGTGTGGTGACACAAATTACAGAAAAAGGTATGCCGGAAGGCATTGATGCAGTTGCAAGAGCAACCTGTTCCTCCAATGCGATTATCGAAGGCTGCCAGAAAGCACTGGATGAAGCAAAAAAACTGGCAGAGGAAGGTAAATAGAGATGAAGACATTTTCGGTTCGAGCGGTGAATCTGGTACTTATCGTTGCATTGTTAATCGGCTATAACACTGTATTGACACTGCGGGATAAGGATGATCAGATTGCGAAACTGACAGCAGACCTGGAAAGTGCCAATTTATATAAGCAGTCTGTCATACAGTCCCAGGAGGATGCGGCAGGCGGCAGTTATGAAGATGGCATCTGGAAAGGCGAGGCACAGGGATTTGGCGGAGTCATTCAGGTGGAAGTCACTGTTGAGGGCGGTTCCATTACAGATATCAGTATTGTATCAGCAGAAAAGGAGGATGGCGCTTATCTTTCCATGGCGGAGGATATTATCCCGACAATCATTGATGCACAGAGCGCAGATGTAGATACGATCAGCGGAGCAACATTCAGCTCCACCGGGATTAAAAATGCAGTTGCGCAGGCATTGGAAGAGGCGGCAAAATAAATGAGCAAAATCGATATACATCATCTTACAAAAAAGCAGCGCAAGCAGATGCACGGCTGGCTTCGGGCAATCATACAACTTTTATATTTCCTGTTTCTGCCCTCAGCTTATACAGCCGCTTTTGCAGGCGTCAAATATATTTTCACACAGTTGGGTGCAGGAGAAAAAATCGGTCTGACATCTTTTGTGTCGGTACTGATTGTCCTGTGTCTGTATACCATTGTATTCGGGCGTTTCTTCTGTGGATTTGCCTGTGCATTCGGAAGTTTTGGGGATGCAGTTCACTTTGTCTATGTGTGGATTTGCAAAAAAATCAAGAAAAAGCCGGTGAAACTGCCGGAAACAGTGACTTCAAAACTCTCAAAGGTGAAATACGTTGTGTTAGCTGTGATTGTACTCCTTTGCTTCAAAGGTGTGTACAGTCAGACACAGGGGTACAGTCCATGGGATGTTTTCTCTATGCTGCATGCCTTTAACTTTAAGTTAGGCGGCTATCTGCTGGGAATTGTCCTGCTGGTACTGATTATGGTGGGCATGGCCCTTCAGGAAAGATTTTTCTGTCGATTTCTGTGTCCGATGGGTGCAGTATTCTCATTACTGCCGATGCTGCCGTTCTTCACCCTTAAGAGAGAACGGGAACAGTGTATCAAAGGCTGCAGTGCCTGTACAAAACAATGTCCGTCAGACATCGGTCTGCCGGAGGCCGGTTCGCTGGATGTCAGCGGTGACTGTTTCCAGTGCCAGAAATGTATTGACACCTGTCCACGGATGAATATCCATTGTGGACTGCCGGGTATCAAAGGCAATGAAGTGGTATTGACTTTAATCAGGGCATTGATTTTGCTTGGCCTGTTTATTTGGCTGGGAATTTAAGTATTGGCGAAAGAAAAATCGCCGGAAAATGAGTGATTGAATCAAAAAACAGGGGCTGGGGTGCCATTGGCATACAGCTCCATAAAAAGGATTAATGATTAGCGTGTGCTAACGCTGATTTTTAATAAATGGCTCGATCTGAGTCGGATTTTTTACACTAAATGCATAATTCAAATTTCATACTTACAAGGAGGACGATATGAAAAAGAATGAATTAATTAATAAGACATTGGCCGGTCTGATGATTGCAGCAATGACAGCCGGCGTGTGCCCGACAACTGCGTTTGCGGTGACTGAGGGACAGGTTGCGAAGGATGGAACATATAAAGCAACTGCTCATGTAACACAAACAGAAGATGACGATGGGTGGGATGAATATGATGTGGAAGTTTCTCTGACAGTAGCTGACGGTAAATTTACTGATATCACAGTAACACCAGCAAGTGGTTATGATTCAGGAAATGACATCTATTTCAACAAGGCTTATAACAAGCAAAAAGGTATTAAGACATTACTTGAAGGCAAAGAAGCAACAGCTGATACAGTCAATAGCTGGGATTCTGTTTCCAGTGCAACACGTACATCCAAGGCTGTAAAAGAAGCTGCAGCAGCAGCCATTGCAAAAGCTGAAGAAAAGACAACAGCAGTTGAAGTGAGCACAGAAAAGCTTCAGGCAGCCATTACAAAGGCAGAAGGCCTTAAAGAGGCAGACTACACAGCAGACAGCTGGAAGACAATGCAGGATGCTTTAACAGAAGCAAAGGCAGCTCTTGAAGCAAAAGAAAGCCAGGAAAAGGTAGATGCAGCAGCAAGCAATTTGAATACAGCGATTAATGCCCTTGCAAAGAAACCAGAAGAGGTAAAAGTCAACACCGAAAAACTTGAGGCAGCTATCGCAAAGGCAGATGCGCTTAAAGATAAAGAAGCAGATTATAAAGCAGATAGCTGGAAGACAATGCAGACAGCTCTGACAGAGGCAAAGGCAGCTCTTGAAGCCAAAGAAAGCCAGGATAAGGTAAATGCAGCAGAAACAAAACTGACAGCAGCTATTGGTGCGCTTGAAGAAGCAAAGTCAGAACAGCCGGAATATGTCCTGATGAACATCCCTTATGCTGCATTTTATAAGGCAGATGTGAATAATAAAGTCCCTGTAGATGCTTTTACTTCAGCTACGCTGAATAAGACAAGAACAACTGGACTTTCCGGTGGCTCCTATCATACAAATGCAGACGGAAGCAAGATTGATGGCATTACATTCCCTGTTAAAGTGGATAAAAATGTAGATTTATCCAAATATAAGAAAGTAACTGATGCAGATTCTGTGACAATTTCAGTAACAAACAGAGGTAAGACTAGTACAACAACTTATACAGGTAAGGATGCTTTGTATGAAAATGAGGATTATGCATATTATGCATTAAGTGAAGCCCCATCTTACTATAAAGAAGTATCTGTAGATTCAGATGGCAATCTTGTATTCGGTAAAACTGTAGGAAAAGTTACAGAAATCAGCGGTTTCAAAGGCGATTTATCTACGGAGACAGGTTATGGTGATTATCAGCTGGATATTACAGGACTGCGTAATGAACTGACAGCACGTGGTGTAAGCAATGTTAATGCGGTTGTTGTCAATACAAAAGAAGGCAGCAGCTATGGTATGCGCCATCTTGAAAACATCTGGAGAGTTGAAGAACTGGCATGGTCAACCGGCTTTACAACAACAGTTCATAACTGCCCGACTTCATCTGCTCATTATGAAGCAATGATGGGTCAGACAATTACTTCTGTTACCTATTATACAGATAAGGGTATGTTTAGTATCCCTCTTAGTAAAGAAGTTTATGTACCTGTGAAGTTTAATTGCACATTCAATGTTGAAAATGCATCTGTTGATTCAGGCGAGGCAAAGGTAACACTTAAAGGTTTACCGGATGGTTATGATGCAGAATACAGTGTAAAAGGACTTGAAGATGTCAAAGTTGAAAATGGTAAACTGACTTATAAGAAAGACAATGCTAAAATCGGCAAATATACATTAACTGTATCAGATAAGAAACATAAATATGCAGATATCACAGCAACATTTACATTGACAACAGATGCAACACCAATTAGTTATGACAGTAAAAAAGCATCCCTGGTAACAGCAGAAGGCTATACAGCAGATGATTTAGCTGCTTATGTCAAGAGTATTGAATCCGTAACAGTGGATGGGACACCTTATCAGGCTTCCGGCAGAGGTGCTGTGAAGATTATCAAAGAAGATGGTTCTATTGATGCAACAGCAAAGCCATTCGCAAATGCAAAAGATGGCCAGGAATTTAAAATTGTTGTAAAAGCAACAGGCTATGCAAAAGATTATACATTTACTTATAACTTTGCAGATCCTTATACATATGTTTATGCAGGCCTTAGCTGGGCAGAATACTGGGCAGCCGAAGGAGTTCAGGCCGCAGGTGATGCGTCTCCTTCCAATGAATATGACCTTCGTGATGAGTATGACAAGGGTGCTTTTGATACTGTTACAAGAGCAACAGCCAATCATGGTCTTCACAGAGGAAGTTTCCAGTGCACAGCTGTGATTAAAGCAGAAAATGGTAAGGAATACAAGATTTCTTACTGGAAATCTGAAGGTAAAACAACAAAAGCAGTGCTGACAGATGGCAGTGAGATTACATTTAACCGCGGAACAATTACAGAAGCAGATGGCACAACAACAAAAATGACTGAGCATCATGTGACAGGTCTTAAATATGTGCCGGTCAAAGTTGCAAAAGACGATTATAAAGCTTTCAAAGCAAAATATGATGTAGTCGAAAATGGCGGTACACTGTCAGGTGGCTTTTCAGAAGGCAAACTGAGCAGCTATAATGGTCTGTCAGCAGAAGTAACAGCTGCAACAAATGGCCTTAAGACAGCAACTAAGAATTCAGATGGCTCCTTTAGCTTCTCTGCGAAAGCCGCAGGTACAGAATCCGGTATTAAAGATCAGAAATTAAAGACAGCACCTTCTGCAGCTGATGTTGGCTTAACAGTTCAGGAGGGAGAAGGAAATTATGGTGAGTTCCTCCGTGTAGATATGAAAGGAAACTATGGCGATCTTGCCGCAAATATGCAGGCTGTGAAGTGGACATATTATGGCTCTGACAGCACTTATAAAACTGCACTGGCAACTTATGGTACAAAGTTTGCAGCTGATAACTGGATGCATAAAGTGTTTGGCATTCAGCTTGGACTGACAGATTCTCTCAGATGCAAATTGCCTGCAGGTACAGATGGTACAGGCTACTGGACCATTACAGTCACAGCTCTGGGTTATGAAGATGTGACCTATCAGTTCCAGGCAACAGAAGCAAATATTGCCAAAGCGGATCCTGTAACAGATACAAGTGAACTGGAAGCTGCAATTGAAAAAGCAAAAGGACTGAACAAAGAACTTTACACAGCAAAGAGCTGGAGCAGTGTAGAAAGCGAATTAGAGGAAGCAGAAACAGAACTTGATAGAAAGCATACACAGAATATGGTAAAGGAAGCGACAGAGCATTTAAATAATGCGATTGCAAGCCTGAAATACCAGTATGTCCTGATGAACATCCCATATTCAGCATTCTACAAAGCGGAAGTGAAAAATGATGTGGATGTAGATGCAGTTACATCAGCCACATTGAATAAGACAAGAACAGCATCTCTAGCAGGTGGTTCTTATCACACAAATGCGGACGGCAGTCAGATTGACGGTATCACATTCCCTGTTAAAGTAACGGATGATATGGATATGTCCAAATATACACTGGTAGCAGATGGTGATTCTGTTGATATCACAGTTACAATCAAAGGACAGACAAGTACAACAACTTATAAAGGCAAAGATGCACTTTTCCAGAATGAAGATTATGCATATTATAATCTGACAGAAGTACCTTCTTGTTATAAGGAAGTATCTGTGGATGGAGATGGCAATTTGACATTCGGCAAGACAGTTGGTGATGTGACAAAACTGGAGGGCTTAAGTGCAGAACTGTCAACAGAGACCCGTTACGGCGATTATCAGTTGGATATTGATGGCCTTCGTGATAAACTGACAGAGCATGGCGCAACAAAAATCAATGGTGTTGTGATCAATACAAAAGAGGGCAGCAGCTACGGTCTGCGTCATCTTGAAAACATCTGGAAAATGAAAGAACTGGCTTGGTCAACAGGCTTTACAGAATCTGTTCATGGGTGCCCGACTTCATCTGCTCATTATAAAGCAATGATGGGTCAGACCATTACTTCTGTTACCTGCTATACAGATAAAGGCATGTACAATATTCCACTTGCGGATATTTATGTACCGGTTAAATTCACACATGACCTTGAAGTAGCCAATGCAGCTGTTACAGCAGGCAAGACAGAAGCTACTGTAACCGGTCTTCCGGAGGATTATGTTGCTGAGTATAAAGTGGATGGCCTTGACGGAGTAAGCGTTCAGAAGGGTGTATTAACATTCAGCAATGCAAAGAAAGGTAAATACACATTAACAATTTCTGATAAGAATGGCAAATATGCAGATATTACAACAGAATTTGAACTTTACACAGAAGCAATGCCAGCTGCATATGATGCGGATAAGAAGGCACTTGTTAAGACAGCAGATGCGGCAGATGAAGAATTTGCTGATTACATCAAGAATATTACAAGTGTCAATGTCAATGGTACAGATTACAAAGCAACAGGTCGCGGTGCAACAGTTATTATTAATGAAGATGGTACATTAAAGACAGATGCAGCACCATTTGCAGAAGGTGATACATTTGAGATCACAGTAAGTGCAACTGGTTATTTACCACAGAGCTTCACTTATACAACAAAAGTGGCGCCTGCTCCAGCAGAAGTCAACACAGCAACGCTTGAAGCAACTATTGCCAAGGCAGAAGGACTGAAAGAGGCTGATTACACAGCAGACAGCTGGAAAGCAATGCAGACATCTCTGACATCAGCAAAGGCAGCCCTTGAAGCAAAAGAGTCACAGGAAGCAGTGGATGCAGCATCAGCAAGTCTCCAGTCTTCTATTGATGCACTGAAAGCAGCAACACCTGCTGAATCAGAGGATGACAAGAAGGATGAGACAGAGGCTGTGGATACAGCGGCGCTCGAAAAAGTGATTGCGACAGCGAAGGGACTCAATAAGAACGATTATACGGCTACAAC
>OLRA01001948.1_pt1 | contig 22278 bp, 18 predicted proteins | sample 1673011 | NCBI WGS metagenome assembly OLRA01 (sample SAMEA3136746, study PRJEB25190) | human gut metagenome | reverse complement strand
CCCCCGAAGCACGATGCGGATACCGCAACCCGACATTATCGAGCATTTTGGCAACGCAGATGCCATGCCGCAGCTGCCGAAGCGGTGCTTAAGCCGCTAGGCGGGAATTGTGCGGTGTTGCCTTAAAAATACAGAATATCTTAACACAAAACGAACCCCCTTTGCATAGTGTGAAATGAGGGCGGGCGGCAAGCCTGCAACACACAGCAAAGGGGGCTTTTTTATGGCAAATGCAATGCCGGAATATGGCGGAACCGTACTGCGGCCGGGGGCATCCGGCCCGGATATTGCCCTGGTACAGCGCTGGCTGGGCGGACTGAATGTGGATGGACGCTACGGCACCAGCACCGAAACCGCAGTGCGGCGGTTCCAGCGGGAACAGGGGCTGAAAATTGACGGCCACGTGGGCCGCGATACCTGGGATGCCCTGTACCGCGCCTGGGCGGATAAAAACGGTGAAGGGGAGATCTGGCCCGGTGTTACCATGCGCCGCGGCAGCCGGGGCGCAACCGTGAAAAGCGCCCAGCAGAAATTGAAAACCCTGGTGCCGGAACTGACCACCGATGGCCGTTACGGTGCCAGCACGCGGGAAGCGGTTCTGGCCTGGCAGGTAGTGCATGACCTGAAACCGGACGGCATGCTGGGCCGCGCAACCTGGAACAGCCTGTACGGTGTCACTACCAGAAAAGCATAACAAACGCAAAACAGCATCCGCATGGCGGCCCACGGGCAGGGGGCACCATACGGATGCTGTTATTTTGCGAAAAAGCAAAGCCGGAACCATCAATTAAGAAAAAGCGGAAGAAGCAGTGCGACGACCCCAAATACCGCAAACAGCACACCGCCGATTTTGGTGTTCAGGATATAGAAGTCCGACGGTCCGTCTGCCGCATAGGACTTCCACTGCTCTGTCAGCGCCCAGAGCCATTCCGGTTTCAGGAAAATCAGGATACCGCCAACGATAAATGCAATACAGCCGAAAGGGTACCACCATGGCATAACATCGACCTCCCAACAAAATCAAACGGTCTGTGCGGCAAACAGGCGGACGCCCGCTGAGTTATAGCCCCAGCAGTACCGGCACAACATTCAGCACGACCATAACAACAGCAAAAGCAATAAAGCAGCCGTAAATAATCCTGGAGGTTCGACTCGCAGCTTTTTTGATGCAGAACGCCAGAAAAAGAATCCAGACCAGGTATGCCACAACCAGAAACACAAGGTTGTGGGCCAGAAACGCCAAGAAGAACAGCATGTTTACAATTTTAATGCCGTTTTCGGAGAAGAGCAGCTGTTTGAATTTTTCCATGTTTCTCTCACTTTCTGGTCATGTTCCAATGGAATAAGGGGCTTTTTTCCAGTATATCAGATAACTGCCTCCTGCGCCACCCCAAAACAAAAAGCACCCGGAAAAATCCGGGTGCCAGTTCATGATGATATAAGCAGAAATCAGCGCTCTTCCAGCGGCAGGTACTCCTGCGGCTCGCCCAGGTATTTGTAAGCGGGGCGAATGATGCGGTTGGCGTACTCAACTTCTTCTACGCGGTGGGCGCACCAGCCGGGTACACGGGCAATGGCAAACAGCGGGGTGTACAAATCTTCGCTGATGCCCAGCATGCGGTAGATCAGGCCGCTGAACAGGTCCACGTTGGCGCAAACCTTTTTGGGGCCGTGCTTTTCTTCGGCAAAAATCTCCGGGGCCAGGCGCTCAATGCTGCACAGCATGTTATATTCTTCATCGTAGCCTTTTTTGTAGGCAAGGCTGCGGGCGTGGTTTTTCAGGATCTGGGCGCGCGGGTCGCTCAGGGTGTACACCGCGTGGCCCATGCCGTAAATCAGGCCGCTGCCGTCACCGGCTTCCTTGCGGATGATCTTGCGCAGCATCTCGCGCACTTCGCCGTCATCCTCCGGGTGCTCCACATTGGCCAGGATGTAATCCAGCTGGTGCATAACTTTCAGGTTGGCGCCGCCGTGCTTGGGGCCTTTCAGGGCACCGATGGCCGCAGAGATGGCTGCGTATGTATCGGTGCCGGAGGAGGACAGCACACGGGTGGTAAAGGTGGAGCAGTTGCCGCCGCCGTGGTCTGCGTGAACCAGCAGGCACAGATCCAGCAGGCGTGCTTCCTCGTGGGTGAACTTCTGGTCTGCACGGTAGGAGCTCAGAATGTGCTCCGCAGTGCTCTGCCCGGCGATGGGGTAATGGAAGTACATGCTTTCGTGGTCATACACACGGCGCTTGAGCTGGTAGGCGTTCACCATCATGGTGGGCAGCTCGGCAATCAGGTTGATGCTCTGGGTCAGGATGTTGGGCAGGCTCAGATCATCGGCGTGCTCGTCATAGCTGTACATCGAAAGCACGCTGCGCGCCATCTTATTCATAATGTTGGGGGAGGGCGAGTTCATGATCATGTCGTCCGCAAAGCCCTTGGGCAGTTCGCGGTGCTCATCAATCAGCTTGCAGAACCGGGCATACTGTTCCTGGGTGGGCAGTGCGCCAAACAGCAGCAGCCACACCACTTCCTCAAACATGAAGCGGTCGTTCTTGTCGGCTTCGGCGGCCAGAGTGTCAATATCAATGCCGCGGTAAACCAGGCGGCCCGAAATGGGGCGGATGGTGCCTTCGGGCAGCTTTTCGTAACCAATAACGCTGGAAACATTGGTAATGCCCGCCAGAACACCGGTGCCGTCCGGGTTGCGCAGACCGCGCTTAACGCCAAGGCGGTCCGCAATGTGGGGGTCAAGATGCTTGTTGTGCGCAACATACTCATTGCACAAAAGTTCAATATCTTCCGGGTCAAGCGCCGGAACATCCGGGTAATACATCAGATGCGCCCTCCTTACTTTCCTGCAAAAGCGCCGCTGGGGGCTTTTGCCTGCACTCTATTACCAGCACGTGCAAAAAACGGGCACAGCGCCCGCAGTGCGCCCTGCCCGCCGCCATGCGGGCCAAAAACGCTTCAAAGTGCTGAACAGTTACAATTTTATAGTATTTGAGCGCCGTAGTCAAGCATGAATCTTAAAGAATTGTAAATGTGAACGAAACATGACTTTATAAAATAAAGTTTGAATCCGCAAAATACAGGTGCAACTTTAATGAATTACGTTGACAAGGCTGACCAAAATGGGTATACTCAAACTGTAATATTATTAAAACAAATTTTTTGCAGGTGTGGTTCAGCTTTTGGCAGGTTTGTCCTGCGTCAAGGCGCGGCCCACCGGCAAAAAGCAGTCCGGCAGGGCGGGGTAAACGGCCACGGCACGCCGCACCCCTGCCGCTTTTTTAGAAAGGGGCAAACCGATATGAAGGCAGTTTTGATTCCTGGTGACGGCATTGGCCGCGAAATTGCGCAGAGCGTGCGCAAAATTTCGGATGTTTTGGCAACCGGTATTGAATGGGAAGAATACGCCGCCGGCGCAGAGTACGCCGCAGAGCATGGTGAGCTTTTGCAGCCCGGCGCACTGGATGCCATTGAAGAATACGGCTGGGCGCTGAAAGGCCCCACCGCAACCCCTATCGGCAAAGGGTTCCGCAGCATCAACGTGCAGCTGCGCCAGCGCTTTAATACCTACGCCAACCTGCGCCCCGTGCGCACCCTGCCCGGTGTGCCCACCCGCTTTGAAAATGTGGACCTTGTTATTGTGCGCGAAAACACCGAGGACCTGTATAAAGGCATCGAGTACATGCTGAACGATGAGATCGCCAACGGCGTAAAGCTCATCACCAAGCCCGCCTGCGAGCGCATCTGCCGTTTTGCCTTTGATTACGCTGCCGCCAACGGCCGTAAAAAGGTGACTGCAGTCCATAAGGCCAACATCATGAAGCTGACCGACGGCATGTTCCTGTCCACCTTCCGCGAGGTCGCCAAGGATTACCCCGCCATTGAAGCAGACGACTGCATTATTGACGCCCTGTGCATGAAGCTGGTGCAGAAGCCGGAGCAGTTTGACGTTCTGGTTGCCCCCAACCTGTACGGTGATATCATCAGCGACCTGTGCGCCGGTCTGGTGGGCGGCCTGGGCTTTGCCCCCTCTGCCAACATTGGCGCCAAGACCCGCATCTATGAGGCTGTCCACGGCTCCGCCCCCGACATTGCAGGCCAGAACAAGGCCAACCCCAGCGCCATCCTGATGGCATTTGCCATGATGCTGAACGACCTGGGCATGACGGATAAGGCCGCCAGGCTGAACGCCGCCATTCTGGCACAGGTTGCCGAGGGTAAGGCTGTTACCGCGGATATTGGCGGTACCGCCACCACCACCGAATTTACTGACGCTGTTGCGGCACGGCTGTAATAAAGCCGTCTTGCAGGAAGGAGCATGAAAATGAAACTGCACGACCACGGCGTGTACCTGGTCAACGGCCAGCTGACCGATACCGCACCGGCCCATGTGACCGAAGCAGAGGCCCGCAAGGGCACCATTGCTTACGGCATTCTGAAAGCCCATAACACTGCGCCGGATATGAAAGACCTGCGCATCAAGTTTGATTCGATGACTTCCCACGATATTACTTATGTGGGCATCATCCAGACGGCGCGCGCCTCCGGCATGGAAAAGTTCCCCCTGCCGTATGTGCTGACCAACTGCCACAACTCTCTGTGTGCGGTGGGCGGCACCATCAACGAGGACGACCATCAGTTTGCCCTTTCCGCTGCGCATAAATACGGCGGCATTTATGTTCCGCCCAACATGGCAGTTATCCACAGCTATAACCGCGAGATGATGGCAGGCTGCGGCCGCATGATCCTGGGCTCTGACTCCCATACCCGCTATGGCGCACTGGGCACTATGGCCGTGGGCGAAGGCGGCGGCGAGCTGGCCAAACAGCTGGTGGGCCGTACCTATGATATGGCCATGCCCGGCGTGATCTGCGTTTACCTGACCGGCAGGCTGAACCCCGGCGTTGGCCCGCATGACGTGGCGCTGGCCCTGGTTGGCGCAACCTATGCCAACGGTTATGTGAAGAATAAGGTCATGGAATTTGTTGGCCCCGGCGTTGCCAGCCTTTCCGCAGACTGCCGCAACGGCATTGACTGTATGACCACCGAGACCACCTGCTGGTCCAGTATCTGGCAGACCGATGGCGTGACCGAGGAATACCTCGCAGGCCATGGCCGTGCCGATGCTTATAAAGAGCTGAAGCCCGCCGATGTTGCCTATTACGATGGCTGCATCGAGCTGGATCTTTCCAAGATCGAGTGCATGATCGCACTGCCCATGCATCCCAGCTATGCTTACCCCATCCGCGAACTGAAGGCAAACGCCAAGGATCTGCTGCATGAGATCGAAACCCGCGCCAATGAGCAGCTGAGCGGCAAGGTCAAGATGGATCTTGTCAGCAAGGTGCGCGCCGACGGCAGCATTTATGTGGATCAGGGCATTGTGGCTGGCTGCTCCGGCGGCACTTATGAGAACCTGTGCGCTGTGGCTGACATCCTGCGCGGCAAGAGCTGCGGCAACGGCGAGTTCAAGTTCAGCGCTTACCCGGACAGCATGCCCACCTACCTGGAGCTGGTCAAGAACGGTGTGGTGGCCGATATCGTTTCCGCTGGCGGCATCTTCCGCGAATGCTTCTGCGGCCCCTGCTTCGGCGCAGGTGATACCCCGGCCAATGGCGAGTTCAGCATCCGCCACACCACCCGCAATTTCCCCAATCGCGAAGGCTCCAAGCCCGGCGAGGGTCAAATCTCCGGCGTGGCGCTGATGGATGCCCGCTCCATTGCGGCTACCGCAGCCAACGGCGGCATTCTGACCGCAGCCAGCGAGGTTTGTGACCACGACTACACCGCACCCAAGTATCACTTTGACCGGGGTGTGTACGATAAGCGTATCTATAACGGCTGGGGCAGCCCCGAACCGGAAACCGCCCTGCGCTTTGGCCCCAACATCAAGGATTGGCCGCAGCAGCCGGAACTGACGGATGACCTGCTGGTCAAGATTGTCAGCTACATCACCGACCCTGTCACCACCACCGATGAGCTGATCCCCTCCGGTGAGACTTCTTCCTTCCGCTCCAACCCGCTGCGCCTGGCAGAGTTCACCCTGTCCCGCAAGGACCCGGCCTATGTCGGCCGCGCCAAGGCAGTCAAGGCTCTGGACGAAGCCCGCACCGCAGGCACTCTGCCGGAAGAAGTACAGGCTGTGTATGCCGCGCTGGAAAAGGCCGGTTACAAGCCGAACGCCGCAGCCACCAACATTGGCTCCGCCATCTTTGCCAATAAGCCCGGCGATGGCTCCGCACGTGAGCAGGCGGCTTCCTGCCAGCGCGTGCTGGGCGGCGCGGCCAACTTTGCCAAGGAGTATGCAACCAAGCGCTACCGCTCCAACTGCATCAACTGGGGCATGTTGCCCTTCCTGGTGGAGGACCCCAGCGTGTTTGAACTGGGCGACTGCATCTACCTGCCCGGCGTGCGCAAGGCTCTGCTGGAAGCTGCCGATACCATGCCCGCCGTGGCTGTTAAGCCCGATGGCAGTGTGAAGGAGTTCACCGTAAAGCTTGGCGCCCTGACCGATGCCGAGCGCCAGATCCTGGCCGATGGCTGCCTGATCAACTACTACAAAAATAACTGATTGATTTAATGTTTCAAAACGCCTCCCGGCGGACCGTGGGTCCAGGCCGGGAGGCGTTTTTCGCTTGGAAAAAGCGTTGAGTTAAAAAAGAATAGTGAATCATTGTGGTGGACCGCGGCACAAACATGCCGCTCAAAAATATTAGGCGGTTGAGCCTTTTGAAATGTGAGACGAACAATGAAAAAATTGTAGGGCGCGATGCCCTCATCGCGCCGCAGAGAAACGGAAAGCAGTTGACGCAAACCCGCAAATCATCTGTAGGGGGACGATGACGAGCATCGTCCCGTGGCGGTTTGCCCAATGCGGGATCATTGAAAAAAGTATTGCCTATTTAGGTTGGCGGGCGCACAATGTGCGCCCCTACGGGTGAGATGCCAATAAATGCCCGACATAACACATAAAAACTGCAATATAAAAATCACCCGCATACCGCTCCACCACCCCGCATATAAAATCCATAATAAACCCAACCCCATCTCCAAGTCCGAACTCCTCCCTCCTAACTCCTAACTAAAGCTGGGGTGTTCACTATGCTTCTTCCTCTCCTCATGACAACCATCGCCGGTCTGTCCACTGGTCTGGGCGGGCTGATTGCGGCGCTGTTCCGGCCAACGCCAAGGCTGATGGCGTTCTGCGGCGGCTTTGCCGGGGCGGTCATGCTGACCGTCAGTTTGGCGGACCTGGCTCCGGCGCTGCTGGATTTTTACGGGGCGCTGCTTTCACCCTTTGGCTGTGGGGCTGCGGCTGCGGCACTGCTGCTGGGTGGTATGCTGGCAGCCTGGCTGTTGGCCTGTGCTCTGCCGGACGAGGATACACTGGCCGACCGTTTTGGCTCCCGCACCCAGGGCTCTGCCATGCGGGCTGCGCTGGTAACGGGGGCAGCCCTGCTGTTGCATAACCTGCCGGAGGGCATCCTGACCCTGCTGACCAACGTCTCGGACCCGCAGCTGGGGGCGCGCACGGCACTGGCGATTGCCCTGCACAATATCCCGGAGGGATTGGCTGTTGCGGTGCCTTTTGCTTGCGCCACCGGCAGCCGGGCCAAGGGTGCCGTGGCTGCGCTGGTATCCGGCCTTGCGGAACCGGCAGGGGCCGTTTTGGCGGCACTGGTGCTGGCCCCACTGTTGACGCCGGGACTTTTGAACGGCATTGTGGCTGTGGTGGCGGGCATTATGCTGTGGGTGGCGGCTGCCCAGCTGCTGCCCGCGGCGTTTGAACCGGCGTGGCGCAAAATGGGGGTGACAGGCTTTTGCGCGGGGGTGCTGATGATGATTCTTGGCATTGCAGCGTTGGCTTGATTGTGGTATACTATAACCTGTATTTGTCTGGGGTGCAAATAGTGCCTGGAAACCATGCAGGGGAGGGAAAATATCCATGCCATACCGCCGCAGCTGCGCCGCGTGCGCACTGGCAGCCGCGCTGCTGCTTTCCGGCTGTTCTGCCGTAACCGGCAGCGATGTGGAATCCCTGCTGCGCGCGCCGCAGGCTTCCGGCGAGACGAGCGCCGTACAAAAGGCGCTAAACAGCGCCCTTGGTGTAACCGCGACCCTGAAATACCCTGCCAGCGGCGATTTTCTTTCCCCTCTTTTGTTTGGCGATTGGGATGGTGACGGCCAGGATGAAGCCGCCGTGCTGTACACGCTGGATGCCTCTGCGGGCAATGTGTACCTGGCTATTCTGGAACCGACCGAGGAAAACGGCTGGCGGGTGACGCAGACGGCAGAAGGGCTTTCCAGCGAGGTGGAAAGCGTGAACACCGCCCATCTGCGGGATGAAAATTCCTTGCAGATCCTTGTCGGCTATGCCAGCGCCCAGGGCGACCGTTATATGGTGGTGTATCTGTACACCGAGGATGGCCTGCAGATCATCATCAAGCAGGCATACACCGAAATGATCCTTGCCAACCTGACGGGCGGAGAGGGCACCCAGGATTTGGTATTGGCCCTGCCCGCTGAGCAGGAGGGCGGCGGCCTGAACCTGCAGCTGCTGACCAACACCGAGGATGGCTTCCGCTCCGCCCAGACCCTTGCGATTGGGGATTACAGCGGCTGTGCGGCCCTGCACGCGGGCATTGGTGCGGACGATGGCAACTATCTGGTGGTGGATGGCTGGACCGGTGCTTCCGGCACCAGCCTGGCAAGCTCTATTGTAGTGTATGACCCGGAAACCCGATTTTTGCAGACCTACCGCCCGGCGGGCGTGGCCAACCTGACCAAAGCGACCCTGCGGTATGACGCCGCGCTGGTCAGCACCGATCTGGACGGCAACGGAACGATCGAGATTCCCACGATGATCGATGACGGCGGCAAAATTTCCACCGGAATGGACAAGCGGCTGCGCTTTATCCTGTGGCGGGATTTTGCCGCGGAGGATGAGACCGGCAGCCACTTTGGTGTGTATGACAGCGAGTACAGCTTCTTTCTGGCGCTGCCGGAATCCATGCACGGCTCGGTGCTGCTGCGCACCAACCGGGATGGCAGCGGCTGGATGGTGTGCAACCGCGAGGGTACCACAGTTTATTGCGAACTGCGCCTGACCGACCCCGCCAAAGAAACCCAAACCCCGGACATCGACGGGGAACAGACCGAAGCCGGGGAGTACCGCCGCATTGCCAACATTGGCAGCCAGCAGCTGCAGGCCCGCGTGGTGACCCCGTATTATGGCCTGAGTATTGACGATATCATCCACGGAACAACCGTGTTCCGTTAAAAAGAAACTAAAAATATACGGTAAAACGCGCATGTCTATCTGCGGGCGGTGCGCCATAACAATCAGGCGGCGGGAAACAGAATCCCGACCGGGAAAGGAAAAACAATGAAACGTATTCTGGTCGTAGAAGACGAAGCCAGCATCCGCGAACTTGTGGCACTGAACCTGAAAATGACAGGCTGGGAAGTATTGGAAGCCCCCAGCGCGGAACGTGCGCTGGAGTTGATCCAGAAAAATCCCCCCTGCGATGTAGCGCTGCTGGATATCATGCTGCCGGGCATGGATGGGTTTTCGCTGTGCGAAACCATCCGCCACGGCGACCCGTACATCGGTATTATTATGGCGTCCGCCAAAGGGCAGGAGAGCGATAAGATCCGCGGCCTTTCCATCGGCGCGGATGATTACATCACCAAGCCGTTCTCAGTGTCGGAGCTGATGGCCCGCGTGGAAGCGCTGGCCCGCCGAGTGCGCCGCAGCGCCACTGCGGACGATGAACAGGCAGGCTCCGAGCCGGATCAGCTGGTCAGCGGCCCCTTTGTGCTGGATGAAAAAAGCCGCGTGCTGTACAAATCCGGCAAGCCCATTGACCTGACCCAGGTGGAATTTCAGATCATGGAGCTGTTTTTCCGCAACCCCGGCACTGCCCTGGTGCGCGAAAAGATCCTGGAAGGCGTTTGGGGCAAGGGGTATTTCGGCGATGTCAAGATCGTGGATGTCAACATCCGCCGCCTGCGCATGAAAGTGGAAGATGAACCCAGCAGCCCCCAGCACATTTTGACCGTCTGGGGCTATGGCTACCGCTGGAACGCATAATTACCGCATTTTTATGGAAAGGGGGCTGCCGCCTGTGCAGAGCATTACCCGCCGCTGGCTGCGCGGCAGCCTGCTGATTACCATTTGCATCCTGGCTGCGGCGCTGGGGCTGTTTTTGTATTACAGCCACCAGAATTTGTACGGCGGGGTGCAGCGTGCCATGCAGGCGCGGTTTTCCACCGTGGAGGGACGTTTGCAGGCAACCGGCACCGCCGGCAGCAGCCAGGCAACGTCCGAAAGCCGCAGCCAGTCCCTGCGCCGCACGGTGGAACAGTTTGATGAAAAAGATAAGTTCGAGTTCATGCTGTTGGATTCCTCCGGCGTGGTGCTGGCAACCTCCAGCGGCACCATGAACAAGAATCTGCTGAGCGAGGGCAGGGATTTTTATCAGGCTGTCACCGGCTCCACCGGCAGCGGCATGGTCACTTTCCGCACAGCGGACGGCGAACACGTGATGGCTGTTACCAGCCTGGTGCCTTATGCGGCGGGCAATGTGACGGCCATGCGTCTTGTTACCAGCCTGACGCTGGTGGACCGCCAGTGGTACAGCACGCTGATGGTTTCGTTCGGCGTGGCGGCGGTGGTGCTGGGGTTTGCGGTGTTCAGCGGCCTGTTTTTTATCCGCACCATTGTGCGGCCGCTGGGCCAGGTGGAAGCCACCGCCAATCGCATTGCCCACGGCGATTTGACCACCCGCCTGCCGGATGCCCCGTATGACGATGAGATCGGCCGCCTGTGCAAAGCCATCAACCAGATGGCCGAGGACCTGACAAAAACGGAACGGATGAAAAACGAGTTCATCTCCTCTGTCAGCCACGAACTGCGCACTCCGCTGACCAGCATCAAAGGCTGGGTGGAAACCATCGCCAACATCCGTGACCCCGATGACGAAAACTACCGCAAGGGTATTACCATTATCCGCAGTGAGACCGACCGCCTGTATGATATGGTGGAGGAACTGCTGGATTTTTCCCGCCTGCAAAACGGCATCAAGCTGAACTGCGAGGTGCTGGATTTTGTGGCCGAAGCCACCGACGCTGCCCTGTTTGTGGAAGCCCGCATCCGGCAGGAGGGGCTGCACCTTGTGTATGACGAACCGCCGGAGCCGTATCCCGTTTGGGCTGACCCCGCCCGCCTGCGCCAGGTGTTTGTCAACGTATTTGATAACGCCATCAAATATTCGCCGCCGGAAGGAACCATTTTCTTTACCCTGACCCGCACCGCCACCACCGTAACGGCCAGCATCCGGGATCAGGGCCGCGGCATTGCGCCGGATGACCTGCAAAACGTAAAGATGAAATTTTTCAAAGCCAAAAACGCCGTGCGTGGTTCCGGCATCGGCCTGGCGGTGGTGGATGAGATCACCAAAGCACTGGGCGGTACGGCGGATATCACCTCAACGTTGGGGCAGGGTACCACCGTTACCATCACCCTGCCCATCTACCACGCTGGGCAGGAACATCTGCACGCGCCGATTTGACCGCAAAAATAAAGGAGAACCCATGCCGCAAGAACAACGTCCAACTGAAAAATTCCGTACCTCTGTGGGCGGCCAGGCCCTGATGGAGGGCATTATGATGCGCGGCCCTGAAAAAATCTGCTGCGCGGTACGCCGCCCGGACGGCACGATTGATCTGAGCTATTCCGATGTGACCACCCACTGGTACAATAAAGTTCCCCTGGTGCGCGGAGTGTGCAATATGGTGGAAAACCTGATGAACGGGTACAAATACCTGATGCACTCCGCCGATATTGCCATGACGGAAGAGGAAAAAGAGGAAGAAAAGCAGAACGAGAGCAAGCTGGACCGCTGGCTGGACGAACACGCCGGCCCCAAGGTACAAAGTGCGCTGATGACCCTTTCCGCCTGCGCAGGTGTAGTGCTGGCAATTTTTCTGTTTACCTTTCTGCCTACGTTCCTGACTGGGCTGGTGGCAAAAGTGATCCCCATGGGGCGCTGGCCGCGGGTCATCCTGGAAGCAGTGCTCAAGCTGGCAATCTTTTTGGGTTACATGTTCCTCTGCACCCGCATGAAGGAAATCCACCGCATGTTCCAGTACCACGGGGCTGAGCACAAAACGATTGCCTGCTATGAGGCAGGTGAGGAATTGACGGTTGCTAACATCCGCAGACATACGCGGTTCCACCCCCGCTGCGGCACCAGTTTTTTGATTCTGGTCATTCTGGTCAGCATTGTGCTGTATGCGGTGCTGCCGTGGAGCGGTACCATGCTGCGTGTGCTGTACAAGTTGGCCATGCTGCCGCTGCTGGTGGGCATCTGTTATGAGATTTTGAAGTGGGCAGGGCGTTCCAACTCGCTGCTGGCACGGGCTGTTTCGGTGCCGGGGCTTTGGCTGCAGCACCTGACGACCTTTGAGCCGGAAGATGACATGATTGAAGTGGCCATCGCCGCCGTTACCCCCGTACTGCCCAAAAAGCCGGAGGACGGCCAATGGTAACGCCGCTTGCCCCACAGCAGCTGGTGGGCATTCTGCCGCGCCAGGCTGTGCGCATGGTGCAGGATGCTCTGCAGGCCGCAGGCTGCCCCGATGCTGATTACGACGCCCGCGAACTGCTGCGCATTGCCGCTGGAAAAGATCCGCGCTTGCTGTTTGAACCGCTTACCCGGCCGCAGGCTGAGTGCCTGGCGGAACTGGCGGCTCAGCGCATGCAGCGGGTGCCGCTGCAATACCTGGCAGGGGAGTGGGACTTTCTGGGGTTGACCTTCAAAGTCGGCCCCGGTGTGCTCTGCCCCCGCGCAGACAGCGAGGTGGTGTGCGAAACTGCCATTGAGCTGTTGCAGCAGATGGGAAAACCTGAGCCCCGGGTGCTGGACCTGTGCGCCGGAACTGGCTGCCTGGGCATTGGCATCCGCCATTTTGTGCCAAGTGCCAGCGTGACCTGCGTGGAAAAAAGCCCGCAGGCGCTGCAATACCTGCAAGCCAACGTACATGGCACCGGTGTGCAGGCAAAGGCAGCGGATGTGCTGCAATACTGGCGAGAGCTTATGCCCCAAAGCGTGCAGCTGATCATCTCCAACCCGCCGTACCTGACCGGGGCAGAGATGCAGGCCCTGATGCCGGAGACCGCCCACGAGCCAGCTATGGCGCTGGACGGCGGAACGGATGGGTTGGATTTTTACCGCGCCATTGCCGCCCACTACCGTGATATTGTCTGCCCCGGTGGGTGGCTGGTGTTTGAGATTGGCTGTGCCCAGCGGGCGGATGTGATGGAGATATGCCGCCAAAACGGCTGGCAGCAAGTGCAGGCAAGGAAGGATTACGGCGGCAACGACCGTGTGGTGTACGCCCAACGGGTGAAATAAATCTGATTTTCAACGTTTTGCAGCTGAAATGTGGAAAGTGCGAAGAAAATTTTGAAAAGATGACAACAAATGGTTGTAATTCGTGCCGCGATTGGTTATAATAATACCTGATAAACGCAGGACGACCATTTGGATAGCGGCGCACCTGCCGTACAAAATAAAAACAGCACCGCAGTTGCCTGTGGTGCGTATGGGATACAACGCACGATCGCTCAGATAAGGAGATATAAACTTATGGCAGCAAAAAAGGAAAGTTCATCCAAGCAGCTCCCCACCGGCCCGGCAGGGGATAAAAAGGCAGCGCTGGAGACGGCACTGGCCCAGATCGAAAAGCAGTTTGGCAAAGGCGCCGTGATGAAGCTTGGAACCAACGTTGCCATGCAGGTGGATGCCATTTCCACCGGCAGCCTGGGGCTGGACCTGGCGCTGGGCATCGGCGGCCTGCCACGCGGACGCATCATTGAGGTATATGGGCCGGAATCTTCCGGTAAAACCACCCTGGCCCTGCATGTTCTGGCTGAAGCCCAGAAGCTGGGCGGCGAGGTTGCCTTTATCGACGTTGAGCACGCCCTGGATCCCACCTATGCCCGCGCCCTTGGCGTTGACATTGACAGCCTGCTGGTCAGCCAGCCGGATACCGGCGAGCAGGCCATGGAAATCTGCGAAGCTCTGGTACGCTCCGGCGCGATTGACGCTATTGTTGTGGACTCTGTTGCTGCCATGGTGCCCAAAGCCGAAATTGAAGGCGAAATGGGCGATTCCCACGTTGGCCTGCAGGCCCGCCTGATGAGCCAGGCTCTGCGTAAGCTGACCGGCATCATCGGCAAAACAAACACCGTCTGCATCTTTATTAACCAGCTGCGCGAAAAAGTCGGTGTGATGTACGGCAACCCTGAAGTGACCACCGGCGGCCGTGCCCTGAAATATTATTCCTCTGTACGTATTGATGTGCGCCGCATTGAGGGCCTGAAGGACGCCAGCGGTTCCTTTATCGGCAACCGTACCCGCGCCAAGATCGTCAAGAACAAAGTGGCACCCCCGTTCCGTGAGGCCGAGTTTGACATCATGTTCGGCGAGGGAATCTCCAAACTGGGCGAAATGATCGATCTGGGTGCTAAGCTGGGCATTGTGCAAAAGAGCGGCGCATGGTTCAACTATGGCGATATCCGCCTGGGCCAGGGCCGCGATAACGCCAAGCTCTACCTGAAAGAACACCCTGATGTGGCTGCTGAGATTGAAAAGCAGGTGCGCGAAAATGCGGACCGCCTACTGGCGGCCGGCAAAAAGGGAACCGTGAAGCCGCTGGAGAAGCCGGCTGTTACCCCCGTTGCTGCTGAAGATGCCCCTGCCGCTCCCATGGCGGATGCACCCAAGACCACCGGCAGCGAGATGGACCTCGACATCATGGTTGACGAATAAGCGATGCCGAAGCTGACACAGGTAAAAGAAACAAAAAGAGGCCGCTATGCGCTGTTCTTTGACGGCGAGTTTGCCTTTTCGCTGGACGAGGACACCTTTGCCATGGCGGGGCTGCATACCGGGGATGAGCTGGAAGAATGGCAGATCCATGACCTGCAGACCAAAAGCGACACCCGCAAGGCTGTGGATAAAGCCATGGACCTGCTGGCCCTGCGGGACCATGCAGCCGGGGAGCTTTATCAAAAGCTCTGCCGCAGCTTTGACCCCCACAGCGCTGCCGCCGCCGTGGCAAAAATGCAGGAGCTGAACCTGCTGGATGACGCCGGTTTTGCCCGCCGCCGTGCGGCGGAGCTGCTGCGCAAGCGCAAGAGCCGCCGTGCAATTCTGGATGATCTGCACGCCAAAGGTATTGACCGCGGCACGGCCGCCGAAGCGGTGGAAGCTCTGTTTGCCCAAAGCGAGGAGAACGAGGAGGAAAACCCGGAGCTGGCCAATGCCCGCGCACTGGTGGAACGCCACTATGCCGCAAAGCTGGCACAGGGCAAATGGCAGCAGGTAGCTGCCGCTTTGGCACGGCGCGGGTTCTCCCACAGCGTGATCCGCCAGGCATTGGCAGATGCCGAGACAGAAGAAACCGAAGCGTAACACAAAAAAAGTACACACCGCAGGGGCAAAAAATGCTCCTGCGGCATTGTGGTATCAATGCACCGAACGGATAGCTTTGCCTGAATTTTGCCAAAGCAAGCGGCAGAGCCCAACATAACATACTGATAAAGAGAGACAGGAACAACCATACATGAATATTGCAATTATTTCCCTTGGATGCCCCAAAAACCAGGTCGATGCTGATGTGTTCTGCCACGCGCTGATCAAGGCGGGCCACCAGACGGTTGCGGACCCCGAACAGGCGGACATTATTATTGTCAACACCTGCGGCTTTATCCAGTCCGCTAAAGAGGAAGCCATTGAAAACATTTTGATGGCCTGCCAGTATAAGCAGCAGAACCCCAACCTGAAGGTGATCGTGACCGGCTGCCTGGCTGAGCGCTATAAAACCCAGATTGTGAGCGAAATGCCGGAAGTGGACGCCGTTGTGGGCATTGGCTCCAACGCCGCTCTGCCCGCCATTGTGGAGCGCCTGACCGCCAACGGCGCGGGCCAGGTGGAAAGCTATGGCCCCAAATGCGATATGGAGCTGGGCGGTGCCCGTGTTATCAGCACGCCGCGCCACTATGCTTACCTGAAAATTGCCGAAGGCTGCAACAACCGCTGCCATTACTGTGCCATCCCGCTCATCCGCGGCCCGCTGCGCAGCCGCCCCATTGACGACTGTGTTGCCGAAGCTCGCTGGCTGGCCGGGGAGGGCGTGAAAGAGCTGATCCTGGTGGCGCAGGACCCCACCGCTTACGGCGAGGACTGGGGCAAACCCGGCGCAGTTTGCGAACTGTTGGATAAGCTGAACACCATTGAGGGCATCCGCTGGATCCGTGTGCTGTACGCCTACCCGGAGCGTATCTCCGATGAATTCATCGCAGCCCTTGTGCGCAACAATAAGGTTGTACCGTATCTCGATCTGCCCATCCAGCACTGCGATGACGAGGTGCTGAAAAACATGAACCGCCGCGGCGGCCGCAAAGAAATTGAGGATGCCATCCGCCGCCTGCGCGCGGCCATCCCCAACATCACGCTGCGCACCACCCTGATTGCAGGTTTCCCTGGTGAGACCGAGGAACAGTACAGCGAGCTGTGCGATTTTGTCAAAACCGTCAAGTTTGACCGCCTGGGCTGCTTTGCCTATTCCGCCGAGGAAAACACCGTGGCCGCCAAGATGGACAACCAGATTGACGAGGAAGTCAAGCAGCGCCGCGCAGACCACATTATGGAGGTGCAGGCCGAGATCAGCGCGGAAAAGGAAGCAGAAAAGGTCGGCAAGACCTATGAGTGCATCTGCGATGGCGTGGACGATGAAACCGGCATGTACCTGCTGCGCTCCGCAGCAGACTGCCCGGAAATTGATGGCAGCATCATGACCCCGGCAGATACCCCGCTGGAAGCCGGTGCGTTCTATAACGTTACCATCACCGATGCCGATACTTATGATCTTTATGGTTATGCGGAAAGCAAAGTGGAGGAATAAACCATGAATCTGCCTAACAAATTAACGATGATGCGTGTCATCATGGTGCCGTTCTTTATGGTATTTGCTGCCATGAGCCATATGGGCACGCTCCGGTTCAACGCAACGTATGCCTTGATAGCGGGCATTCTGTTTGCTGTGGCCAGCTTTACGGATTTCCTGGATGGCTACCTGGCCCGCAAGAACCACCTGGTAACGGACTTTGGCAAGTTTATGGATCCGCTGGCTGATAAAATGCTCACCACCGCCGCCATTATTTATATGGTGGTGGACGGTGTCTGCTCCCCCGTGGTGCTGGCCATCATCATGTTCCGCGAGTTTGCTGTGGCCGGTGTGCGCATGATTGCGGCAGAGTCCGGTACCGTCATTGCCGCAAACATGTGGGGCAAGGTCAAAACCGTGCTGCAGATGGTCACCATCATCTTCTATTACTTTGCCATGGCGCTCGCCCCGGCGGACGGCGTTGGGGTTATCAGCTTTACCACCCAGGTGCTGTGCTGGGCCGTTGCTGCCGTTACCGCACTTTCCGGCTGCATCTACTTGTGGCAGAATCGTTCCTGCTTTATGCAGGCAAAATGATGCTGCCCCCTTGCAACCGCTTATCAGGGCGGCTATAATAAATCTGAACGGTTTGCAGGTTTAGCCGCGCCGTACCAGCAAAGTTGGGAAAGGAAGTTCCTGTCCATGCAGATTTTTAATACCATGACCCGCAAAAAGGAAGATTTTATCCCGCAGGAGCCGGGCGTTTATCGCATTTACGTCTGCGGCCCTACGGTGTATAACTATATCCATATCGGCAATGCGCGCCCCATGATCGTGTTTGACACGCTGCGCCGCTATCTGGAGTACCTTGGCAACAAGGTGCTGTATGTCTCCAATATCACCGATATTGACGATAAACTGATCAAAAAAGGCCAGGAGAACGGCACCACCATGCAGGAGGTTGCCCGCAAGTTCGAGGCCGAGTACATCAAGGATTCCGAGGGCCTGAACGTTAAGACCCCCACCGTGCGCCCCCGCGCAACCGAGCATATCGGTGAGATCATCAAGATCGTCAAGGACCTGGTCGAATCCGGACATGCTTACGTTGCCCACAACGGCGATGTCTACTTCCGCGTTAAGTCTGATCCCGGTTACGGCAAGCTGAGCCACCTGAACCTGGACGATCTGGAAAGCGGCAACCGCGAACTGCGCAGCCAGATGGATGACGACCTGAAAGAAGACCCCGCAGATTTTGCTGTCTGGAAGGCCGCCAAGCCAGGTGAGCCTTCCTGGAACAGCCCCTGGGGCCAGGGCCGTCCGGGCTGGCACATTGAGTGCAGCGCCATGGCACGTAAGCACCTGGGCAAGACCATCGACCTGCATGCAGGCGGCCAGGACCTGATCTTCCCCCATCACGAAAACGAGATTGCACAGTCGGAGTGCGCCAACGGCTGCACCTTCAGCCATTACTGGATGCACAACGGCTTTTTGAACATCAACAACCAGAAGATGTCCAAGAGCGCCAACAACTTCTTTACCGTGCGTGAAATTGCCGATAAGTACGGCTATGAGCCGATCCGTTATTTTATGCTCACCGCTGGTTACCGCATGCCGCTGAACTATACGGTGGACCTGATCGAGAGCTGCAAGAACAGCTTGGAGCGCCTGTACACCTGCCGCGATAACCTGGATTTTGCCATCCGCAATGCCCATGGCACTGACACTGCCCTGACTGAAAAGTGCGAAGAAGCACGCAAAAAGTTCAAGACCGCCATGGATGACGACCTGAACACCCCCGATGCTCTGGCCGCCATTTTTGAGTTCGTCAAGGACATCAACACCATGTCCGATGCTGCCGATAAGGCTACGTTGGAAAAGGCCGCCGCCACGTTTGACGAGCTGACCGGTGTGCTGGGCCTGATGTACAACCGCAAGGCCGAGGAAGCCCCCGACGAAGTGAAGCAGCTGGTGGAAGAGCGCGCCGCAGCCAAAAAGGCCAAGGACTTTGCCCGCGCCGATGCTCTGCGCGCCAAAATCACTGAGCTGGGCTGGAATGTGATGGACACCGCCAAGGGCCCGCAGCTGACCAAGCTATAATTATTACTGCACAATCACGGCAAAACAAAGGAATTGGAAACAGGGAAGCATCTGCCTCTGCTTCCAGTTCCTTATTTTATTGCAGCGGCAAATACGCTGCATGATCTGGAGAGTTCAGAATGTCAAATACCAGAACCAAACAGGAAGAGCGAACGCTGTATATTATATTGGCCGCAGCGCTTGCCGCGCGCCTGCTGCTGGCCCTTGTTACTGAAGGCTACACCTATGATATGAGCTGCTTTGTGGCCTGGGGGGATAAGCTGGCCAGCGAAGGTCCCGCGGCCTTTTACAGCGCCGATTATTTTGCGGACTACCCGCCCGGCTACATCCTTGTGCTGGGGCTGGTCAGCCTGGTGCGCAAGGCGCTCCAATTGAGCTATGAATCCCGCTGGACCTATTTTTTGCTGGCACTGATCCCCGCAATCTGTGATTGTGCCGCCGTGGTGCTGCTGGACCATATCAGCCGCCGGTATATGGGGCAGGGCAGGGCACAGCGCTGCCTGGTGCTGTTTGCGGCGTTCTGCCCGCTGACCTTGTTTGATACCGGCATCTGGAAGCAGATCGATGGGGCTTTTGCGCTGCCGCTGCTGCTCTGCTTCTGGCTGCTGGAAGAGCGCCGCTATCTGCTCGCTGCGGTGCTGTACGGCGTGGCGCTGGCCATCAAGCCGCAGGCACTGTTGGCGGGGCCGGTGCTGGCCGTCTGCTTTTTGGTGGCTATTGCGGATGCCGTGCGGGATGGCAAAAGCCCGCTGAAACCGGTCGGCCAGATTTTTGGCGGTGCTGCGCTGGCTTTGCTGCCGACGCTGCTGGCGGGCCTGCCGTTTTACGGGGCAAAAAATCTGGTGCCGTCCTTGATCGATAAGTACATCACCACGGCATCTGGCTACCAGTATGCCACCATCAATGCGTTCAACTGGTTTGCAGCGCTGGGCGGCAACTGGCAGGCGCTGGATGCTTGCCCGGTGTTTAACCTGAGCTGGAAAGTGCTGGGCATTTTCAACATCGCTGTTATCACGGTGCTGCTTGTGGTGCTGGCGGTCATCAGCTGGCGGGCGGGGCGGTTTTCCCCGCTGCTGCTGGCAGCGTTTTACACGGTGGGGATTTTTACCTTTGCCCATTGCATGCACGAGCGTTACCTGGTGCTGGGCATGCTGCTGGTACTGCTTGCTGCGGCGCGCTGGAATGACATCCGTCTGTATGGCGCCGGGTTTGGTCTGTCGATAACAGGTTTCTTGAACCTGGAAACTGTGTATACCCTGGTAGGCAGCGATGACGAGTGGCTCAGCAGCGATACCAGCCGCGAGTTTGCCATGGCAGTCGGCTTTGCCGAAACGGCAGCCTTTGTGCTGCTGGCTTTCACCGCGTGGGCCATCTGCCGCCATGGAGCGATTTCTCCACTGGCAAAAGTGGAAGCCATCGAAAAAGATAAAACAAAAACAGTGCAGAAAAAGCTGGAACTGTGCACCCTGCGCATTGATCCGCAGCCTGCCTGGACGGCTAAAGAGAAGAAAGCCTTGGCAACGCTGACGTTGATCGTTGCTGTGGTGAGCTTTGCCTACCTTGGCAGCATGAAAGCACCGCAGAACCCTGTGGATGCTACGGACAGCACGGCAACCATCGACTTTACCCCGCAGCAGGACGCGGTGGAAATCTGGGTGTACCCCGGCATTTCCACCGGCGGCAGCCTGCGCATCACGGATGCAGCGGGCAATGAGCTGTACCGGAAGGAACTGAGCTATGCAACGCCGTTCTGCTGGACCAAAACGGCCATCACGGCTCCGGCAGGGCAGACCCTGACCGCAACGATTGAAAATGAGCAGATGTTTGAACTGGCCCTGCGGGATGCCACCGGTGCGCTGGTGCCGGTAACGGGCGGCGATGCCCTGTTTGATGAGCAGAGCGAAGTGCCAGATACGATCAGCCAGCTGAACAGCATGTATTTCGATGAAATCTATCATGGCCGTACTGGGTACGAAATGCTGCACCGCATGACGGCATACGAAACCACACACCCGCCGCTGGGCAAAGATTTTATCATGCTGGGCATTGCTATTTTTGGAATGACAGCCTTTGGCTGGCGCTGTGCCGGAACGCTGTTCGGCGTGATGCTGGTGCCGCTGATGTGGTGCTTTGCCCGCCGTTTGACCCACAAACGCTGGGCCGGGGCCATGGCAGGTGCGCTGATTGCCGCTGGGTTTATGCGATTTTCCCAAAGCCGCATTGCCACAATCGATATTTACGGTACGTTCTTTATCCTGTTAGGCGCATATTTTATGGTATGGTATTGCCAGAGCGTGCTGCAAAACGGCGTAAACGGCTCACTGCTGCCCATGGCGCTGGGCGGCGTGGCATTTGGGCTTGGGTGTGCATCCAAGTGGACCGGAATTTATGCCGGGGCAGGGCTTGCGGTATTGTACCTGGGTGTGCTGTATGCCCGCTGGAAGCAAAAACAGCCGGGCTTCTGGAAAGAATTCCGGATGGCTGCTGTGGGCGGTGTGGCGTTTTACATCGTTGTGCCGTTCCTGATCTATCTTGCATCCTACCTGCCTTATTGGTGGAAAGACCCTACCTTTGGTTTGCGGGATTGGTGGGATTGCCAAACCTACATGTACTGGTACCATTCCACCCTGAAAGCAACCCACCCGTTTGAAAGCCGCTGGTACACCTGGCTGCTGGACCTGCGCCCAGTGTGGTATTACAAAAATTCTTACCTGGAAGCTGGGCTTCAGGGAAGCATTGCGGGTTTTTATAACCCGGTCATTTGCTGGGCGGGGCTGTTCTGCATTTTGCTGCTGCTGTGGCGCCAGGTTTCGGCTCGCGGCACGGCAAAGGGAGCGGGCGTTCTGATCTTGTACGCCAGCCAGCTGCTTTCCTGGATGCTGGTATCGCGCTGCACTTTCATGTACCATTACTTCCCCAGCTCGGTCTTTGCGTTGACGGCCATTGTGCTGGTTTTAACGCAGATGAAGCGGCAGGACCGCGCCAAAAAGATTGGCGCGGGGCTGTGCATTGCGGCGCTGGTGTGCTTTGCCTGGTTCTATCCCGTTCTGTCCGGCTTGCCCGTGCCGACCCTGTGGGCGCAGAGCACCAAGATTTTGCCGAGTTACGGGTTCTATTAAGGCAGTTACGGGGAGTCTTTTCAGCCTTTTTGAAAAAAGGCCTGGCGAAAAACTTTAAGGCAATACCGCATAATTCTAAGTGCCGATACGGCGAGCGAGGTGCGGCA
>OLRA01001945.1_pt1 | contig 22291 bp, 17 predicted proteins | sample 1673011 | NCBI WGS metagenome assembly OLRA01 (sample SAMEA3136746, study PRJEB25190) | human gut metagenome | reverse complement strand
TACATTGTGTATGAATTAGTTGGCTAATTTTATTATATTTACTGAATATCCCTATGTAAATATACTAAATATAAGCGGATTACACAATAATATCCGCACTTTATTCACTCCGGAAGCATATTATACATGATATTCCTTGCGCTCTGCCCTCAGGCGCCGGAGCCTCTGCTGCGGATTTTCCTGAATGCCCTCGACCATCATCACCAGGTCGCGCCATTCCATGGGATAGCTGTTTGACTGGGGATCGTACTCCGGCAGCTTGAAGCGGCCTGCCTCCAGGCGTTTTACATACATCACCATACCTCCGTCTTCCGCATGAAGCAACTTCATGAGCCTGCGGCTGGAACCGATGAAGATGAAGACATCACCATTCTTCACTTCGCTGTTCATCTTCTCATGCACCACTCCGCACAGCGAACTGATACCCTTGCGCATATCTGTCCTGCCAGGACACAGGAAGTAGCGCATCGTGTCGTTCAGGTTAAACATGGCCGCCTCGAAGACTTTGGGTGAACAGCTCCATCAGTATCTCTTCTGACCCGTTCCCAAAGTGGGCACGAAGACCGTTGGGAAACAGAACGGACACACCATGCGGCACTTGTCCTTCAGGGGACGATTCCATGACTGACTGTTTAAGACTGATGGGAACCAGCTCCTGTTTGATACTGTTCCTGTCAACCGAACATTTTCTACGCCAGTAATGATAGGTTGAATAACTTACACCTATCTGTTGTAGGTACGACTTCAACGGTAGGCCGCTTTGTTGTACCTGTAATTCCAATTCTTCAAATTCCAGTCTATTCATAATAATTGAGGTTTGATTGTATTCGCTGCCGCAAAGCTACAATCAAACCTCAAGGTGTAAAAGGTGCATTTGTCCGAATGCTTACAAACTAACAGAACAACAGAGTTTCAATTCCATAAGGTACGATTAAAAGTTAAGTGGTGTCGCCGCTGAAACAACGTTACAAGGTTTCAATTCCATAAGGTACGATTAAAAGTTCTGATGTCCTCCGTGAAGTGCAGCGCATCCGGGGTTTCAATTCCATAAGGTACGATTAAAAGTTGATTTTCGGGTAAGTCTTGAAAGCATGCTTGAGTTTCAATTCCATAAGGTACGATTAAAAGACCCCCGAATTATAGTTAATCCTAAGGCGAATCAGGTTTCAATTCCATAAGGTACGATTAAAAGCGGGCATCGCGTTAAACTCTTTGAGATTAGTTGAGTTTCAATTCCATAAGGTACGATTAAAAGCCGAAACGGATTGTAAATCCGTATACAAAGGAGCCCTGTTTCAATTCCATAAGGTACGATTAAAAGAACGTATTAATGATAAATTAATTTTTTCTGAAGAGTTTCAATTCCATAAGGTACGATTAAAAGTTAATGCAATTATGAAAAGGTGTGAATTAAATAAGTTTCAATTCCATAAGGTACGATTAAAAGAAGGAAAAAGACTGTGGGGAGACAACGTAGAAGAAGTTTCAATTCCATAAGGTACGATTAAAAGAAATCAATTCAGAATCAAGAGAAACAACGCCTTCAAAGTTTCAATTCCATAAGGTACGATTAAAAGTATGATATTATCCGCCTTGTGGTTGATTTTATCATGTTTCAATTCCATAAGGTACGATTAAAAGCTTTCTTTTCGCGACAAAGAACACAACGTCCACAGTTTCAATTCCATAAGGTACGATTAAAAGCTTCTTGTAATTCCATATTGCTCTTGATTTATGCGTTTCAATTCCATAAGGTACGATTAAAAGACAAGGCACAGTCGCATGGGGTTATGTCATTTTTGAGTTTCAATTCCATAAGGTACGATTAAAAGTTGGCACGCCTACCATCATGCCCACTCGGGCACTGTTTCAATTCCATAAGGTACGATTAAAAGAATTAACGCAGGAATTTATTAATGTGCTGAAATTAAAGTTTCAATTCCATAAGGTACGATTAAAAGACTGGTCAGCAGTCAACGCTGTTGTTGCTAACCCTACGTTTCAATTCCATAAGGTACGATTAAAAGACCTGAAAGGATTGCTCCAACAAGTAATGCACAGGTTTCAATTCCATAAGGTACGATTAAAAGGCAAGGTACTGGCGAGTATGTGCAACGTCCGAATTATGTTTCAATTCCATAAGGTACGATTAAAAGCAGGAATCTGTATGTCTTCTTCTATTCCTAAAATGTTTCAATTCCATAAGGTACGATTAAAAGTTACAACGGCCCTATAAAAAAGGACATCAACGACGTTTCAATTCCATAAGGTACGATTAAAAGACACAAGATTGAATATACCTAACTGACCTTTTACGTTTCAATTCCATAAGGTACGATTAAAAGATTCAATCATTGCGTCAAACACATCTCGTATCTGGTTTCAATTCCATAAGGTACGATTAAAAGCTCCGCTATCAATTAGCATGTACTTGTTATACTTTGTTTCAATTCCATAAGGTACGATTAAAAGAGGGCATGATTAAGATAAACCTGAGAATCCATGATTGTTTCAATTCCATAAGGTACGATTAAAAGTACCATATCCACCAGCATGTGTAGTAGGCAAGCCAGTTTCAATTCCATAAGGTACGATTAAAAGCGCGCCCGAGGTCTCCGAGTGCCCGAGTGGGCATGAGTTTCAATTCCATAAGGTACGATTAAAAGAGAGGATGCGTGGCGTGCTCCCGTTCTTGACCGCGTTTCAATTCCATAAGGTACGATTAAAAGTATTTCTTAAGCGTCTCCGTCGGAATCTTGATAAGTTGTTTCAATTCCATAAGGTACGATTAAAAGGCAGAGTGAAGGTTTGAAGATGCTGGGTCTCGCAAGTTTCAATTCCATAAGGTACGATTAAAAGAGGAAGATTATCAAGCTCAGATTGCTGCTCATTTGTTTCAATTCCATAAGGTACGATTAAAAGTTATCGGAATGACGTGTATGCCCTCTTTCATATGCGTTTCAATTCCATAAGGTACGATTAAAAGCGCCCCGTTCTTCTCGGCTCTGAATAGATTCTACGTTTCAATTCCATAAGGTACGATTAAAAGGTATCGGTCGGCAATGCAAAATAGGTGAAAATTGTGTTTCAATTCCATAAGGTACGATTAAAAGTGAAGTATCTCTATCATCGCTTTATAATACTTCAGTTTCAATTCCATAAGGTACGATTAAAAGAGCCGGAAGGAGCTGAAGCACCTGCTGTTCCGTCGTTTCAATTCCATAAGGTACGATTAAAAGAGTGCTGCTGCGATGTACAAGCAGCTATCCAGCAAGGTTTCAATTCCATAAGGTACGATTAAAAGATTGATACACTGAAATACCTGTGTGACCTGAACAAGTTTCAATTCCATAAGGTACGATTAAAAGGACTTTTTTGGAATGTGCTGTACTCCGCATTGACTTCGTTTCAATTCCATAAGGTACGATTAAAAGTTCTGCTCTACGGTACTCGATCCTATCAAAGAAGATTGTTTCAATTCCATAAGGTACGATTAAAAGGGATGGAGAATTTCAGATTCTTGATGCTTCTTTTGTTTCAATTCCATAAGGTACGATTAAAAGATTCGTCATAAGCCTGAAGGGTATATTTTACGTAGTTTCAATTCCATAAGGTACGATTAAAAGATAATAGAAAACGCCTTTTTCTGCATTATAAATCAGTTTCAATTCCATAAGGTACGATTAAAAGAATGAACCTCCATCATAAAGAATATTATTTTCATAGTTTCAATTCCATAAGGTACGATTAAAAGTATTGAGCTCCCCAGTTATCCATACTGTCGCTGCTCAGTTTCAATTCCATAAGGTACGATTAAAAGAATCGGAAATTTCAACCGTCACGGAAACTTTTTTAGTTTCAATTCCATAAGGTACGATTAAAAGGGTATTCCGGTCCGGGCCTGCCGTACGGTTTCGTTAGTTTCAATTCCATAAGGTACGATTAAAAGCAGTAGGAATCTTTATGTTGATTTCAAGGAAACGCGTTTCAATTCCATAAGGTACGATTAAAAGTTTAAGTGAAGATTCAGAAATGGCTTTCAACTGGGTTTCAATTCCATAAGGTACGATTAAAAGAATATCCTGAAATATCATATTCAGTTCTTGATGATGTTTCAATTCCATAAGGTACGATTAAAAGCTTGTTAAAACAGAAACTACAAAAGCTCCATTAGGTGTGTTTCAATTCCATAAGGTACGATTAAAAGGCTGAAGAGCAAGATAATGGATAGCGTTGAGATGGTTTCAATTCCATAAGGTACGATTAAAAGCCTTCATTTTCATTTTTATTATATACTGAAAATAAAGTCATTATAGAATGCAAATATAGAAAAAATTACAAGAAAAAATGTCGATGCCTAATCCTAAAAAAATCCCTAGGCATCGACATTTTCATAAGTATTTGTATTTCAATAAGTCAAAGAACTATTAGGCATAAAAATTTTCTGAAAACAGAAACATAAGCCTCATCGACAAAATTTATTTAGAGAAAGACATCTATATTAGACCGTTCTTTTCCTACAATTCGCTTATCCATCGTATATTGGGAAGAACCACTAAATATAATTATACTATCTTCTTCTTTTTTCATAAAAGCATCACATAACATCAACAGTTCCTTTAAACGAGCCTCCGATATTTCACCTTCAAAAACAGAATTCTGAATCCAGTTCAGATACCTTCGGCACAATTTCAACATTTTTCCTACTCTCCGCTCTCCAAAATCATACACTAAAATTACATACATATCACCAATACATCTTAAAAGGTTTATATTCTTCCATACCCAACAAATGTTTGGCCAATTTATAGCACTCCAATTTTACAAGATGCTTGTAACTGACTGAACGCTTTAAAGAGCGATGTTGAATGGTTTCCTGCAACCGATCCTCCAAAGCTTTTACAAATATCTTCTTTCCCGTGGAATTAAGCAAACATTTATTCAACTTCCAATCAAAATGTTTACCCTGAATTTCTTTCCGGTTTAATACCTTAAAAATCACTCGATCTACGATAATGGGTTTGAAGATTTCCGCAATATCCAATGCCAAAGAGTAACGACGCTCACCTGGCGTATGTAAATAACTGATGGTTGGATTCAATTGTGTCTGATGAATAGCTCGCAGGCAAAGTGTATAGCACACCATATTACCGAAAGAAATCAATGCATTTACTTCATTCTGCGGAGGACGTTTGGTACGAATACCCATTTCAAAATCATTCAGTATCAAATTAAATGCCGTGTAGTAATATTGCCTTATCTGACCTTCCACTCCCATCAGTTCTTCCGTACTACCAGTCTGAGGTATTTGAGAAGAAAGTTTTTTCATCAGAGCTATTAATTCTTCCATATCCTTCCCTCTCCGATTATAATACTGAAGGTTCTTAATCATATTATAAGCCGCTCCTTCAATAAATTTCTGAGCGATACACATTCTTTTTTTAAGATTCTGATAATGGGCAGTCTGTGCCAACAACATTCTACCGGAAAGCAAGCTGTCTCTCGGCATGAAGGATCCCGTGTAGTTCTCATAATAATCAAAAAAGTGAACAGCAATGTCTTTCTGGCCTAGAAAATTAAACAACGAGCTATTCGCACGCAATGAGCCAAACACATAAAACTCACTGATATCTTCCACTGGCAAATAACGGGGCTGAGAAGAAACAGGAGTATCTTCTCCCTCTTCCGTGCAAGGAGTAAACTTTAATGTGTTATCTTTTCTCTCTAAAATACCCGGATTAAACAAATAAAAAGTTTTCTTCATTCTTCCATCTCCTTACAATAACAAAATTCATAATAACTGCAATTACGACACCATGATTTTTGAACCAAAGGCGGACATTGCATATCAGAAATAATATTCTCGATATCTGCCTTCATTTCTTCTATCTTTCCGCGGTCGGAATCCGTTAGATTGACTGGTTGAGTTTTTCTTAAAACCGGATACTCAAGCAAACCTGTCACTCCTTCAATCCCATTCTTCTCAAACACATATAGGTAATACTTTACCTGCCATTCATGGGCCTTTTCTATCTTGTTCGATTTTTTGATTTCATGAATCACTTTATTCTTGGTATCATAATAATCAACCTTTATTCCATCCAACTCAATCTCTTCATATTTCACCGAACGCTGTGGATAAGAATCCTCATGAATCAGTTTACCCTCAAACACAAGGTCAGAGGTATGCTCAAAATTAATGCCATTTGCAAACAACCAAAGCTTGCGTTTGCATACCTGATAATAATTAAAATGTGTACCAGTAATTTGCATGTTTATTTATTATATTATCTCATAACAATCAGGCTTTCTTTCTATACAACCTTGTTTCTCATCATAGAATAATTCCTCTGCAATCCATACATCTATATCCTTTGATCGATTTTTTCTATTCAAATGATAAGGATATACAGAAACCAACAGTTCATTTGCTTCGATATAACGTTTCTGTTCCACCAAGCCACAATATTCTTCTTTCAGATTATAGCACAACACATCTACTTTCTGATTATTCTGATCCAATATTTCATCAGCCCAGTCTTCACATATCCCAGCAATCCACTTCTTTTCAAAATTAGAAACAGAATTCAATCCCTGTTCAAAATCTTCCCTTTGTTGTTCAGAATATCCATCTTTGTACACGTCATTGCAAGCCCTGATCAAATCATCCTCCGACAAGTTTTTACCATCCAACTCAGACATTACAATCCAGGTATCTCGCAATAACTGCTCATCATAAAAAGGAGTTTTACCTATTATTTCTTCAAAGAGATGTACATCGGCCATTTTCTTATGACCAGAAACATCCACCAGTTTCCCAGCGCGATTTACACGGCCTAAACGTTGAATCAGGGAATCTATAGGAGCATTTTCGATATAAGCAGTATCGTAGTCTATATCCAAACTTACTTCCACTGCTTGTGTGGCTACCAGTAGTTGAGGACGTTTGCTCCTATCTGCATGCGTCACAAAATGCTCTATCTCTCTCCTTGATTTTTGGTTGAATCCGCCATGCAACATCATCTTCTTTGAATCATCGAAATCTACTTCCTGATAAATCTGCTGACAAGTTTTTACATTATTGACCACAACCAGTACAGAAAGACCACTTTCCAAATCAGCTCCAATCTGACCAATATACTGACCTATATTTTCTTGTGCATGACAAATCAAATGATGACGTTGTCTTCCCATCACACAGGCATCTGATGAAAAGGTAGAATCCGGACGAACGATTCGGGAATAATCTCCCTCATAAATCTGTTCTACAATTTCCTTCAACAAAAAATTTGGGATAGTAGCAGACATAAACAAGAACTTGGCTCCAAAAATATTCCTGAAAATCTTAACCGTTCCCAACATTTTTCCGGTCAAAAAAGCATTGTACGCATGAAATTCATCAATGACAAACAGAGCATTCTGACATTCCAACATGGAGAACTCCCATCCTTTTCCATGACAAGGTACCCGTAATAGTTGGTGTAAAGTCATAATTTTCACCGGATAATAAACCTCACGCGAAAGGGAATTCAGGCTCCGGGCATTTTGTTCAAGTTCTATATAATCGGGAATTACATTCGAAGATTCCTCACACAATTCGTTATAGATAAAATTCAAAGATTTAGAATGTTGTATCATTACTTCCGAACGATTATATACATCGCACAGACGTTTCATCATCGCATTGATAGAGGCCGTATAAGGCAACAGATAAAACAAACGATTGCCTTCCAACTGATTGGCATATACCCAGCTTAAAGCAGCTTCCGTCTTGCCTGATCCTGTAGGTGCATGCAGAACTGCATCCCCTTTCCATTGTTGTAACTTCTCTTGGAAATGGCGAAACGGAAATTTAGTGGACTTGTCGTGTGGCTGGAAATCATTCAAAGATATCAACTGGTAATCGGGAATTTCTGCCCGACCTCCAGAGGCCAAATGATCTGCCGCTTGCAAGAAAGCTCTCAACAGAGAGAAATGCTGCCGGTCTTCCAAACAAGGCACTGCCTTTACTTGCTTACTTTTTCTGAACATATAACAGAAAGTCGACGGAATTTTTTCTAATACCTCTTGTCTGTAAACAAATTTTTCTGCAAATAAAGAGAGCCATGACTGTAAGGTTTCCAAGCACATGGTTCCTTCAGAGAATGGTAAATAAATTCCTTCATCCACTGAAACACTGATGTCATTCAAATCTTGCATTTCCAAAGACCTTTCACAAGAATTTGACTCTACGCTTTTATGATGTGTTCCAACAGCGAACAGCACTGCATCGTTTACCTCCAAAAAAGTTTTTGCAAACCAAACAGAGACCAATTCGTGACGGATACTGGCATATTTATCCCCATTCAACCTTTTCTGAAAGGTCGGATGCACCTTTCCCAAGTCATGCAGAATCGCAGCTGGCACAAAATTTTGTGTTAAGAAAGTTCTTTCAGTATCCGATAAAGACAGTGACTGAAGTAACTTCAGTCCTGTCTCTATTACCATACAAGTATGCTCATACAAAGTGATTCCATCACTTTTAGCTCTTACTTTCTTTATATCCTCTATATTCATATCGTAAACGTATGCATATAAAAATCTGTAAATTGCTCATCCAAAGTTCGATATAAGTTAGTACATTTCACATGTACCCTCTCACCATGAATAGCCACAAACATCATCGGATTTACAGGGATTCTTCCACTCCCAATATTCTCTCCTTCGGCATAAGACTCTGCAATCTGCACAAGCTGCCCGGGTATAATCTGATTTGCATCAAAAGGAATCATACAACCTTTCAAAGTTCCTTCCGATATAGGTATCACCTCTTTGACACATACTTTTTTAATTTGGAGCAAGTCTTGCGAACGTCCTAATGCCGGAGTTCCTATAGGAGACTCAAAATACTCCTTCCAGTCTATACGGTCAATCCAGACGGTTAAATCAGGATTCGTATGAAATTCACGCGTATATGCATCACTCCCTTTGTCATGGTTCTTTATTTTCTTCCCATCAAACTGCAACCTTCTTCGGGTTTCTATATCCAAAGAGACTGTATCATAAAGATACCGGAAACCGACCTTCACTTCATTGCAGGACACAAAGCGCCCTAGACAGCAACCTAGTATTCCTAAAATAGTAGAATAAGGAGGTACTGGCATACATAGGGCATTTCCGGAAAGAACAAACGGAAGACGAGGAGTAGCAGTCCAGCCTGAAAACTGTATTTCCAGTACTTTATCCATTACTTCAAATATTTATCTACAAACATTTCGACTATTTTGACAGGGCTATCCACTATAAATGTATCCCCGCTCAACGCTTTCACTTCTGCTTCGTTCTCCAGATATCCTGTTCGGATTCCAATGCAAACGGGAGTCTGAAGTTTGTCTTTATAATCTTCAGCTAATTCCTTCAACAAGTCCACATTTAACTTTGGACGTTCACCGTCTCCTATATATAGGTTATTGAAGCAAGGATTTGCGGATGACATTCCTGCAAATACAATCACTTTAGGAGAAACATCGGCTCCAAAAGCCGCCATCTTTGCGCCTCCACGAAGATGTACCAGCCCTTTCAGTAAACCCGCAGCACGTTCGTTTCTCAGTTGTTCCGCATTCTGCAGCGTGTAGACTTGTACATTTTTCTGTGAATGATCCTCCACGAAAAATTCTTTATACTTTTCTACCAGCTCTTTTGACAACTCCACACGAGACGGCGTATTCACGAAACAACCCAAACGGTAACATTCCAAATTAAAGAATCCTTCCAAATGGGTAGCATAGAAGCGAGTTGAATAAGGTAAAGGAGTTCCGTCTTTCGGAAAAACAAAAGCATTATCTATTGTTAAAGCACGCATCTTGGGGATTCCTTTCAAAATGGAAGTTTTGAAGGGAGACGTACGCTGAATGCTCTCCTCACCTTTAGAACCACTTTTCATATATCCAAACAAGTCATCCTCCGGATAAATAACAGGGTCTAATTCTGTGGCAATTTTTGAGGTAGAACCTTTCGTATTTGTATCAATGGCATGTAGTTCGCTGGGTTGCCAACCATTTTCTTCATTTGCGGTATTCCTAAGCCAACGACGCCATGCTTGTGCCGACACGTAAGGAACTTCTTCCTTGCGTCCATTCACTGTTTCCTTGAAAGTCTTTGGGATTACTGTATTCTGATCTTCTCCAGTTGCCAATCCGGCACCATTCAAAAAAGTAGCGGTTGCATCACACAACACATTTCCTGTAATGTCTTTAATTTGTTCTGACATAACTTTCTATTTTTAAGGTTACTAGTTATTTTCAATATTATTTGAAGAAATTTCATTCAGTTTGAGTCTGAAGGCAAACAAGAATGTCTTGAACGCATAATTACCCCAAGGATCATAAATCAAATCGTATTCATTCCATTCTTTGCCACTTTCATTCAGACGTTGCAAGATAGAATAAAACCATATCATCTGTAATCGTAAATCGCTACGAGGGATTGAACGTTTAATCTTATTACATAGCGTTACATATTTTGATTTATCCACCGCATCCTGAAATCTATACGATACATATTGACAAGTAAATTCATTGATACGGTCTAACCATTTCTTTATATCTGCATCCAACGGCTGAACAGGAAATTCTATGTCTTCTTCCTCTAAGGATAAATCTTCTCTATTTCCATTATACAATCTCAACAAAGCACAGACTCCGTATATGTTTTTCTTGCCATTCGTGGTATAAAATAAGGAATACAGACGATAAATTCCGTCTTTCCAAGCATTCTCTATCAATAGTTTATCAAATACAGAAGAATCTACATCATTAGCTTGCTCCCCATATCGAAATTCCGGGATACGATCTTTTTCCCTCGGATAATCAGAAGAACTTTCCATCAGATGAATCATCTTCGCACAAAACCGGAATGCCATCGTGTCCTTGACGTTCAGTGAAGGACAATCAGAAAGGGATACCCCTTTTTGATAGTAAAAATGCACCAATTTATAAATCTGAAAACAACGATATGAAATGGGCAAGGACTCAGGATCATCCAAGATCGCTATCTGACAACTCATTGACCAGTCTCCTTTTTCTGTTGCCCGCCATAGTATTCTGCTCAGCAACGATGTATAATCATTTTTTGCATCATAAGCATCAGTTTTGCCCAACACAGCGTCATCTTTTGCATCTTTATATTTCATTATCAGGCCAGAAATATACTGGGCCATTGCAGTCTTTTTCTCTTGATGAATGGCTTTCCAATAAGAGTCGAAAAACCCCACACTAACCCCTTCATATTTTTTAGCCGGATAAAGGCCCGACCATTCCCTATTATCAGACAAACATTCCAAAAAACTTGAACTTAATGCAGGAGTATTTAATATACGTGCCAGTTCTCCCTTATGACGCTTACGCAATAAAGCCAACCGCCTAAGTAATTCATTAGGTACCCTGTCTATAGAACAACTGGCACCTGCACCCGAATTCGAAAAACTCCACAAGTTCACATCTGCATATTCACAATCGGCCTTGCATTTTTCCATGACTTCCAAGGCTTCCAAAATATAATTCCCTTTTGTAGCCCCCTTCATGTTTTCAATCGGCTCATTCGTCATGACTACGTTTGCTACTTTTTCGACTAAACTATTTACTTTCTCTTCCACAAACTCCTCACAAAACTCCAAAGCCGTAGAATCAACAAGCAGAATACCTTTCTTATAAATGTAAGCACAAAAAGGCAGGAACTGCAACAATACCACGCAAATGGGATGTACATTATACGTCTCCCTCGCCATAGGTAGAGACTGTGCATCGGAACCTAATCCCCCCAATAAAGGAAACCAGCATCTGTTTAAAGTCAAATCCTTTTTCTTCGCTTCTTTCTCTGGAACTCCTAGATCAACCAATGTTTCCAGCATAAAATCAGAGAACGTTTTAGTATAATGTAATCCTGTCAAGTTACATTGTTTGTCGCCTTCTGCTTCAAAACCGTCCACAATCTTACACAACAGCATTTCATATATCTTCTCACCAAGTTTCTTGTCGTTATACAATGGCCCATTTTTCGTAAAAAGCATCGTATAACTTTTGAAACGCAGATTCAGACTCATCAAAGAATAAGGGAGTTCATCGCACACTCTTTTCATCATGGTATTCAAAACATCTGTAGTAATGTCCCGCACATCATCCAATCCAGCCAATGCTTTAATTGTCATCAAAGCATTGTTGACCATCGGATTTCCTGTATAATGACTAATTATGTTCATAACTGAATTAAATAAGGTTTCAATATCAAGGTAATTAATTCCATATTATATCTTCATTCGAAATCGGTTTTATTTTCATAGTAGTTCTAATGTTATTTTTCCATTAGTATGTTTCGTTTGAAAGCTACTTGCAAATATAAGTTATTTTTCCAAAAACAAAGAAGAACTCCTTAAGAATTGGTTTCAAATATTTTATTTTTGCATTTAGAGGAATTGAAATTTAGTATGTTTGGTTTGTCAAACATTACAATCGCACCATACTCCCCAATAAACAGTTGGGGAGTTATTTTTCAACTTTCAAGAATCCAAATCCCATTGAAGAAAGACTTCCTGCCGATGATTCATAAAGAAATCTCATCAATTCCAAAGGGGCAGAAATCCTCATCCTACACATGAAGCCTCGTACCTTAGTTTCTTGTGGAGTATCAGCCTTTATCTTCACCAATACAGATTTGGGAGAACTTAAAACCTCTAGGCGACAGCCTTCTACATGAAAAGGACATTCAGTTCCATAAAACAAAGAATATTTTTCTATAAGCCCTTTAAAAAGAATATAAGAAGCAGCAGAATCTGTCGGAGATAAATAATCTACCTTCCTACCTTCATGGCGGAGCTTCAAACACATTGGAGACAAAGTCCGAAACATCATCTCTTCCGTAAATTCTGGAGAAGGCATCACCTCCACATTACGCACAATAAACTGTACGGTTGACTTCCGATCACCAATTTCAAATATCTGATCCATAAACAACCCTTGAATAAAACTTTGGGTGCTTTTCTCTGGCAAAAAACTAATCTGCCACTCTACCGTATCCGACAAGATAAGTAGTCTCCCCTCTTCATGCAGTATCTTATATCTTTCTATATCAAAACGAGAATAAGAAAAGAACTTAAACGTTTTTCCATTTTCCATACGAAAACCATTTTCATGGAGCCAAGTAGCATAATCTTTATCCGCACGTGCCAGAATTCTGTATATTGCAGACGACTGTTCATATTGATAATTTATAGGTAACCGGTTACCAAAAGCTCTTTTATTGACCTCTAATTGTAATTTAAATCGCATACCTTTCTTTCCTTGTTATAATATATGTATCTCTTTTATTATTTCATCCATATTTCCATCACACAAAGCCTGCAAGTTATCCTCTGTCATGAGTGATTCAGACAAAGCACGACGCACCATTCTGCGATAACGCTCTGCCCTATCTGGGAGAAGATATCCTCCCCATCCTTCTTCCAATTTGTTTTTCTTGACATACTCGTCAAAAATACGGTTATAATAAACCGCCGTGATTACATGCAAATCTTTCGCCCGATGTACAAGCGCCGCGACAGACATACCATAAGTATTTTTTAAATCCACGAGCTCTTCCAAGGATAGGTATGAACGTTTTTTCCCAAAAGACTCATAAACTCTCTTAGCAGGAAACAATAAGGCAGAAGCAAAACGATGACAATATTTTTCTTTAGTACGTATATCCAAACGTTCCAAGAACTGAAAAAGTAGATGTCCTAATTCATGTAAAGCTGTAAAACGTTTCCGTTCTACAGTTACATTCCGATTATTCAACACGACAAAAGGAATCTGTCGATTCACCCATCCACTTAATCCGTCTATCCGTTCATCTATTTCCAGCTCTAACACTTTTATTCCTGCATTTTCCATTATACGGCAGACAGAAGAAATAGAATCTGTTCCCAACTCCCATTTTCTACGCAAAATTTCCGCCGCTACCTCCATGTCTTCAATGGAAGAATAGAGTTTCTGAGAGAAAGGAGATTTGAAAGAAGTCAAAACGCCTAGTTTACGTTCCAAATACACATAACGTTGTAGACACACATTCACTTCACTCTTAACAGCCTCCTCCTCTTTTGCCGACAATATTTCTCCACGACGAAAGTTCCAACCATCAATTTTCATAGGAACACCCATTCTCAAACTGGCAGGAGATACTTGATAAATCTTCAACAATGCATCAAGTACCTGAACTGACGGACGCATTTTTCCTCTTTCATATTTAGACAAAGCCTGCTTAGACACCAATCGACCTAACTTCTGACAGACCTCATCTAAAGTCAACCCACGCATTTTACGCATATTTCTCAATTCTTCCGCTTGCATATCATCTTATCTTTACTTGATTCATAAGCCCAATCGGTTTACAAATATATATTTTTTTCAGAATCTTATCAACCAAAACCTTTTTCTTATATAGAAAGCTATACCTCAAAAAATCTTTAAGGAATCTTAGTAATAAACAGAAAAAATCATCGCATAAATACGAGAAAAGGCCATCTCAAATAGAATTGAGACAGCCTTTCTTCCTAATAAAAATCTAAAACTAATCAACAAGCGGGAATATGAAACCCTTTCCGTCATTATCATCAAACTTGGCACCAGATGACTTAGGTAAATGCTTCGCATTGTTACTCCAGTCCCAAAGCATGCTTTCGTCTTCTGTAATTTCACCCGTTTCTATATTACGCTTCTTACCGTTCAACGGATAATACAGCAGCAAATTCTCATCATTTCCATCTACCATCTTCCACATGAACTGCTTCAACTGCTGTTGCGTACGAGCCGTTTTCCAGAAACGAACTTCTCTTACCAGTTCATTGGCACCGCCAATCCAGAAACCAACCAGCCCATAAGGACCCGTTCTAATCTCACGGTCGGCCACCAGTTCACCATTCACATACACATAGTTCTTCTTGCCATCGTACACAAATGCCAGCATATACCATGTATCAGGTTGAGCTGTAAACACATCAGCCGGCACATCAATCTGAGAGCTACCCGTCTTAATCTGAAGCTGGTCCGGACGAATGGTTACATCACCGAAACGAGGATAGATTTCATCAAGGGTACTTGAATTAGACACCAGTTTAGTTCCACAAATAGAACGGTTATTCGCATTGTAAAGATGACGATTTATCATCACCTCCATCGTCCATTGATCCACTTTGAAATCTGACGGGAACATATTTGTATCTTCACTTCCTGATCCGTTCATACGCAGACACTTCGTATTGATACGCTGTTCCAACACAATTATCGATTCGGCCTCACCCGACACGACAGGCACTGTACCGTTGTTCAGTTTCACAGGTAAAGCATAGCTTCCCTGCAAAGAAAACTTCACATCCTTCAATTTCACAGGCAAGAACTGCGAAGTCTGTTTTGCATCAAAGACAACTTCCTTGCCCACTTCATACATTTCAGAAGGAAGCATCAAATATTCTGTACCGTGTTTCTTGTTATAGGCTTCCAACTGTTCCTTATTACCAACTTCTACCGACACTGTCTGTGCATGATCTTCCTGTCGCACCAAGGATACAGTAATCGATTTCAAGTTCACTTCTTGTCCCTCTTCCACAAACACCTGTGCAGATTCGCCTCCCTTTATATAAGCCCCCTGCTCTGACTGAAACTCACTTGTCGGATCTTTATATAATTCATTCTGGCAAGAACAAACCAACATAGTTCCTGCTAAAACTCCGAGATATAATATTTTCTTCATAATTTTAAATTTAATCTAACTTTCCTGGATAAACTACATTTCCCAAATACAACGCCTCGCGCAACCACTTATAAGGAGGATTATTGGCAAAATCATATTCCATGTGGTAAGTTCCGATACCACCGATACGCTTCCCACTGGGAAGATCAAGAGTGGCATAGTCAAAAATCTGACGTCCTTGAGGATAAGCATTGATTTCCGGACGAACACTCGTGTAACTTTTTACACCTCCAGTCCGCCATCCTTGCTCAAATTCAACGGTAATAATGGTTTTCCGCTCCCAATCTTCCAAATGATTCTGAGTTATTTTACGAATAACTCTTTGTGTAGAACTTTCCCAATAAGCCTGATAGATATAATGGTCAATATACTTAGACGCTTCTGTTGAAAGCAAATCCGGCTGTCCATCCATCACCAACATTCTTCCTGCAGGCCGCAAACGATCGGAAAGTGTCTTAATAAAAAGATACATATGAGTATTACCTGAATTCTCACTAATAGTAGAAGAATTTGCCATTGTACCACGATGACCATATCCTGGTTCATAGTCAATATCAAAACCATCCAGATTATATTTTTCAATCGTGTCGCAAATTGCATTAGCGTATGCTTTTACGCCTTCCATAAAATTGCCACCTCCTTTTTCTGTAACCCAATACTCAGTCGCACTTCGCCCCGGAGGAGTCATCTGGTCACCCAAATCCTGTACAATCCAACATAAAAGAGCTTTTCCACCTTTCACTTCCTGGAAAAATTTCAGGTCTTTCTTCTGCTCTTCCGACAGATTGCCTCGTGTACCCCACAATGAGACAAAATCCACACTATCAGGCAACATCTTCAGATAGTTCTGTGCATTGCTTCCTCTACCGGTCCAGTTACCAAACCAACCAAACCCTTTCACATGAGGCGTCTTACGATATTCTCTGAGTTTCGCAAAATAGTCACGCATGGTCGGTGTCAAATCAGCTTCTGTCTCCGCTTCCAGCAAAGGAATATATTTTTCCAGATCCTTCTGGTTTTCGAATACTTCTCTTTCAGGTATGTTCCAGTCAGAACAGCCCACAAACCCTGCCACTACCAGCAAGGCACCCATATATTTCATTATTCTTTTCATCACTTTATGTCTTTTGAATTTTAACAGATTCTTTTTTATTTTGGCTGTTTCGGTCTGCCGTCACGAACCCACCATAGTTTAGTGGCACCCTGGTCAGCACCTCCCAGCAAAGTCGGTACTTCCGACATATTAGGATTGGTACCGTATTCAGTCGGAGCAAAACGGAATCTCTCGGGCGTCACAGCATCTGCCTCCGCACCGATACTGACATACGCTTTGACATAAGCCGGTTTCAGCAGGTAAGGATAACCCGTACGACGATATTCTGTCCAAGCTTCTACGGCATTGGGATAAAGTGCCAAATATTTCTGAGTAATAATCTTCTGAAGTTTGACTTCATCCGGATCAGATTCATTCCATTTTGGAGACACATTGTTGGTCGAAAGTTTACAAGAATAAGATTGGTTATACATTAATGTATTCCGTTCGATATCCTTTGGCTTTTTGTCACTCTGCAAATAAGCGGCAGCTCCACTCACTCCATTTTCTTCAAATGACTTAGTGACACCTTCTTCATACAAGGCCTTCGCATCACCCGTTGCCAGTTGATAAAGTACGGCTTCCGCTTTCAGGAAAGACACTTCCGAAGCACGCATCCAGAACAAAGGTGAAGATGAGTCCACCTTCGGTTTCGCTGCCCCTGCCTTGGCAAAAGCGCTGAGAGCTTTGTCATTTGTAGGAGGAAGTGCCTGGAAGCCATATGAACCAGCCACAAAGTTAGCATTCAGGCGCTTGTCACCGTATCCTTCCATGTATGCCCAGATAGTGGCCCCCATACGACATTCTCCATAGTCCTCCACAATCGGAATCAAAGAGTTCATCAACGGCAGCTTGGCGGTATTCTGTATTTTTGCTTCCTGCGCTACGGTCTCAATCACTCCTCCATTAGCCTGATCAAGCGCAAAAGTAATATATTCCTTTGCCAATGCCTGATCCTTAAAATGCACACGTACTGCCAGACGCAATATCAGCGAGTTAGCCAGACGGGTCCAGTTCTGTGCATTCCCATCATAAATCACATCGTATGACGAAAGTACTTTTGTCGTTGTACCAGCCAGGACCTGCGATGCTTCCTTCAATTCTGCCAACATGGCCTTATACACCGTTTCCTGTGAATCCAGTTTAGGAGCAATGTCACCGTTTCCGGCATTCGTATACACAATCGGCCCAAACACGTCAGTGGCACGAAGCCAGCCCATCACCTTTACCACATTGGCTACAGCCTGTACTTCTTTGTCTGCAGGATCCTGGGAATCTTTTGTATACTTATAAATATCATTCCATGCACGGAACAATTTTGAATAGAAGTTCTGGTAAGCATAGTTCATACGGGCATCCGTAAAGTTCCAGGTAGCTTCTGTATTGAAATTCCAGTTATTGTTCATACCCCAGTAACCGATGTAATTTCCAGCCGACATCACGTCTGTATTAGCCAAGTCATTACCCGGTCCTGTCGATTCTGTGGGTGAACCGATAGGAATCACAAGCTTCTGCATGTCCATAAACGGTGCACCATACAACAGACCACCCTGTTTCATTTCCTCTTCCGTAATACCATAGATATTCGTATTGATCTTCTCATAATCACAAGAAGCCAATGCCAATACAGATAATACAGGTATCAAATATTTTCTTATCTTCATATAATTTCTGTTTTTCATGATTGATTAGAATCCAAATTTAAGGCTCACTCCGTAAGTCCGCTGGCTAGGCAGCATGAAATAGTCGTATCCCTGTCCGAACGTACCTGTAGAAGCAGTCAGTTCCGGGTCGAAAGGAGCTTTGTTGTAAATCATCCAGAGATTGGTGCCATACACCGAAAGGCTCACGTTATGGAACGAGGTTCCCTTAAACCAGGAATTGGGGAAAGTATATCCCAGACTTGCTTCCTGAAGACGAACGTTTGTAGCAGAATATACATTGTAGGCATCCAAGTTGACCACTGATTCATAATAGTCCTTCGGACGTACTGCTACATTGCCCACCATCACTTTCCCGACATCGCGGGCATCTGCAGAAGCCTGCGATACACCAAACTGGTCAAGGATGGCTTGTGTCTTGGAAATTACAATACCTCCCAGACGGGCTGTCACAAGGAAGTTCAGGTTGAAACCTTTATACGTAAATCCATTTCTCCAGCCCAAGTTCCATTTCGCATTGACACTTCCCAGCTTATAAGGTTCGGTAGATTCAGTAGTAATATTTTGTCCTTCATTGTAGACGATGTAACCGTCCTGGTCACGTTTCAAACGTTCTTCTGCATAAATGGTACCAATTTCTCCACCTTCACGCAGACGGAAACGCCCTACCTTAATGTCACTCAAATCAATGGCTTCTCCGGTCACAGGATTCTTCACGTTAGAAGCCAGTTCAATAATTTTGTTACGGTTGGCTGTAGCTGTAAATGAGGTGCTGTAAGAAAAATCCCCAAAGGTCTGATCGTAACCCAAAGTCAACTCGATACCTTTGTTCTCCACATTACCTGCCTGTACAAACATATAGTCATACCCTGAACTTTCCGACAGTTTTGCTTCGAGCAACTGGTCGTAAGTGTTCGACTTATACAAGGTTACTCCTAAAGAAACCGTATTGTTCAACCATCTGGAGTCGATACCGATTTCATAAGAACGGGTTCTTTCAGGCTTCAGTTCCGGAAGCGGATAATACTTGAACGGCTTGATTACACCTCCTTCTACAGAATGGGTAATGGTACCCGGGGTCAATCCCGTATAAGGAATCGGTGAACCTACTTCCGTATAAGAAGCACGTACTTTAAAGAATCCCAATACCGGAGAGATAGACTGACGCAGATTTTCAGGCAACAGTTCTGTCACAATAGCCGACAATCCGACTGAAGGATAGAAAATCCAAGGAGATTTACTGTTCACTAACTGCGAAGGTTTATCCGTACGGCCTGTAAGTGTAAGATATACAGCCGATTTCCAAGAAAGTTCTGCAGAGCCGAACACACCGAAGTTCATCTTCCGGTTATCACCTCCTGTCTGAGACGGTACGCCAGTAGAAGGGTCTACGTTATCATACGCAAACTTGTTCGGAACAAGGAGCAACTGGCCGCCATACCCTCTTCCTTTCGTATCATATTCCTCAAAAGAAACACCCACATTGACATTTGCATAGAAGTCCTTGGCAAAAGGCTTGGAAAGGTTTGCCATGATATCGGCATATTTCTGACGGAAGGTCTCATTTGAATAATTGTAACGGCCCAACGGTCTGGCAAAGGTTCCGTGTGTAGAAGCATAGCGTTTATCTTCTCTTTCAGTATAGGTGTTATCCAAGCGACCTCGTGCTGAAACATTCAGATAGTCGGTGATGTCATATTTCAATGAAGCATACAACATATAACGGTCTTTCACTTCCGGACGAATGTTACGGTAGGCTACCCAATAAGGATTCTGTACGGCCATACCGAAATCACCGGGCGCCCATGACTGCACATTGTATCCAAGCTCTGCATCATAACGTTCAAAATATTTTTCTTTCTCAAAATCTTCTCCGCGAGGATACAGATATGCTCCAAGAATCGGATTGAAATATGTACCGTAGGAAAGCATGTTGTTGTAATACTCACGTACATAGCTGGCAGAAACATCCATCGTCAACTTGTCATTAAACAGTTTGGTGGTATTTCTCACCATGGCATTGTAACGATGATATTTATTGTTCGGCACAATACCTTTTGCATTCACTGCCGACCCCGACACATACGTCTGATTTTTCTGATTTCCTACAGAAAGATTAAATGAGTTGGTAAAGGTAGTTCCCGTATTGAAGAAGTCTGCCGGATCATAAGAAGTAGGCACAGCCAGTTTCTCACCCCATGAAGCGGCTTCTCCACTCACGTTTCCATAAGTGTGCTGGAACTTCGGCAACACAAATGCCTTTGAGAACTCTGCGGAAGACGACACATTCACACTGACTTTACCCTCGGCACCTTTTTTTGTAGTAATCAAAATGACACCGTTGGCTGCACTGGCTCCATAAAGAGCTGCTGCAGAAGGACCTGTCAGCACAGAAAGACTTTCGATGTCTTCCGGGTTGAAGCTGGCAATACCCTCACCCGATGTACGTCCGGCTCCAAATCCTGTACCGTCGCCCGAGCGGTCTGCCTGATTACCCATCGGCACACCGTCTATCACATACAACACGTTGTTGTCTCCTTTGATAGACTTGTTACCACGCATCACTACGCGGGTACCTCCACCGACACCCGAAGCACTGCGCTGAATGCTCACACCAGCCACCTTTCCATTCAGGCTGTTTACAAAGTTGGCATCCTTTACCTTTGTCAGTGCATCGTTCTTCACTTCCTGTACATTGTAGCTCAAAGCTTTCTGAGAACGCTTGATACCCAAAGCCGTAACCACAACCTCATCCAGCAGTTCCGAATCTTCCTTCATCACCAGCACACCCAATGCTTCTTTCGAAGAAACCGTCAGACTTTTATAACCTACGTAGGAAATTTCCAAGATAGAACCTTCACTAACCGACAAAGAAAAGTTTCCGTCGATGTCGGTAATCGTACCGTTGCTAGTTCCTTTTTCCAGCACACTAACTCCTACCAACGGTTCTCCGTTGACGTCTACGACTGTTCCACTTACTGTGATTTTGTTTGCTTGTGCCGACACCTGTACCGAAGCCTCATTTGCTCCTCTCGGAAGGTTGGCGTAAGCTGCATTACCTCCTTGACATACCAGCAAAAGGAATAGCAGCTGAGTAGCTCTTTCTATTTTCATAGATGATTTAAGATTTTGTTGGACAATTATTTATATTTCACGGTTTTATGGTCCATAATTACTGTCAAACGCACAATCATTCCAAGACTGGAACGAAAGAACATCAACCAACAATCAAGAACCGGTTAATAATCTAGTCTTTTTGTGTTGGAAAAGCGACAACATTCCCTGGGCAGACACTTATTTCAGTAAAAAACTGCAATCTGCGCCTGTCATTCCTGTTTTAAACTTTTTCCCTGATTAAAAAAGAACTCTTTCTCTATCTTTTCAAATAATTCGGACCTACAGGCATTCATCCAGCCTGTCTCATGATTTTTTTCTTATAGTTTAATTTAGGTTTTTATCTGTTTGTGCGACAAAACAAGGTGTATCGTTTTATCTGCTGCAAATATATACAATTTTTATAAATTACAAGAGATTCTGTCGAAAAAAAATAATTATTTTGTTTTATTCTTCCTCAATAGCGGGGTTTGCTTTTCTAATCCACCTTATTTTACTCCCTTCTTTTTATTAATAAAGCCGGTTTTACTGACTCACAAATAAAAAAGGTAGGATACAAAAAAAAAGAGAAAACCCACACTGAAACTCCGTATCCGATTTCCTCTTTCTGTGATTCCGCTGCGATTCGAACGCAGGACCCACGCCTTAGAAGGGCGTTGCTCTA
>OLRA01001943.1_pt1 | contig 22300 bp, 17 predicted proteins | sample 1673011 | NCBI WGS metagenome assembly OLRA01 (sample SAMEA3136746, study PRJEB25190) | human gut metagenome | reverse complement strand
GTGTCCAGGGTTCGAACCCCTGAAGGCGCACTAAGAACACTGTTTTTGCGGACAAAGCGATTGCCGCGGGGACGGTGTTTTTTGTGCCCTTAAAGCCAGTAAAATCAAGGCTTCCGGGGATTTTAACCCTTTCGACTATAAATTGTAATCTCACGTTTTTTTCCAAAACTGATACATTTGGGGAGGTTACAAATGGTTACATTTGAATACAAATAAAGTATGCAGCTTTACCTTTCAATTTCTCTTAACCCAAAGCCCTCTGCCATAAATCATATCTGGTTCTGGCAAAGGGCTTTCTTCACTTGATTTTTATAAATTTTTCTCTTTCCTTATTCTCATAATTTGTTCCATTGGAACTCCAAATATCTGAGAGATTTCTGTAGCATTGTACTTACCATCCCGTAACAGTTGAGTCACAAAATCAACTCTTCCCTCTTCTCTTCCTTCTTCTCTTCCCTCTTCTCTTGCCGCTTCTCTTGCCGCTTCACACCCTTCTCTAATCAATCTCTCCAATCGTTCCGACTCCAGTTCCAACACCTGTCCGCCCATAGCCTCACCAATTCCTTTCTTTGCCCGGGGGGGATTCCTTAAAAATATAATCCGCGATCCGGCCAATTAATCCAATCAGATCTCGATATTCCTTTTCTTTTCCTTCATTCAGAAGTTCTTCCTCCAATCTTTCCCCGATAATTCTATATTCCTCCATTAACTCTTGGAGTATACCATCATCTTCATCAATTTCTTTCACACTTTTCTCATATCGAATAATATAAAAAGGCAAAAGAAACAGTAACTTCTTCTGAAAGATCACATCACTGGTATACCGTTCCACCCTGACAACAGGCACTCTGTAATCCATGCTCTGTCCTTCCGGCATTACCAATTCCATTTCGAGAAAATCGGGACCATTTTTCCCACGTAAATATAATACGCAGGATTGTGGAAAATATATGCGATACTTTCCATTTTCTTTCTCCGCAAACTCCAAAGCAGCAGCAAAATCATACTCTATCATCCGGATAACCATGGTAGAATCACTGGTGCTCTGGCATTCAATGTGATATATCTTATCTGCTATGAACAAATGGGAATCTGTAATGATCGCCCCTTTTCTTGTATAATGTTCATTTCTTCTCTGCACAATAGGAATATCACCTGGGTAATCTGTTCCAAACACCTCATTGATCAACGGAATAATCAACTGCGGCATTTTCTCCAGCATTGTTCGAAAAACATCATCAAATATTGTACTATTTGCCACGAGGCAGCTCCTTTACTTTCGTTATGTATAGTTGTCTCATGTGCTTTGAAAATGTTATCGAAATGTATTATTTAACTCGGAAAACTCCGATATTTATCTTTTGTAAAGTAAAAAATCTCTTCCTCCTTATGCCCTATTTTACATGAAAACATTTTATTTTTCTATCCCAATTTTTCAGAAACCTAGAGCGTGTTTGAAAAATCATTCCAGCAATCTGCACGCCCCACTTTGTGGGAGATTTTGCCGAAAGCCTTTTTCAAACACGCTCTAATGCAAAATATTACTTTAAGCTTGAATCTCTTAAATAAAACCAATATACTCATATTAGAATTTTTCTGTATCGTCCAAGAGGTCGAAGCTGCTTCTGCAAAAATGAACAAACTTCAGGTTATACAAAAAATTAAGGAAGATCAGAAAACAAAGGAGGAGAAGAAATGCTTGAAAAAGGAAAAAAATTTTTAAACATCTGCTTAAGCACGTTCCTGTTGCTGTCAATAATATTCCTGTTCAGTGTACAGAATGTAAAAGCAGAGGAAGAAACGGATACGATCAATCCAGATGAAATCCAGATGTCAGTAGACAGCCTGCTCACAGGCATCAGCTCCAAAGGATTTCATCCAAGCAAAAGAAACTATCTTTCCATTCGTGCTGGAGTATCATTTAACACCGAACAGGACCTTGAGGGCACAGCCATCAATGTACGTCTTAGGATTCTAAACAAATCTGGTAAATATGTTTATGAAAAAACATACAAAAACATTGGCGGAACAAATTTCTGGGGCGATCCGGTCACTTCTTTTGAACATAAAACCATTCGCCTTGACTGGAACGGAAAACCCTCAAAAGGAAATGAAGCTGGGAAAAAGCCCACAGCCTACGCATCAAATGGCACTTACAAAGTTGAGCTTTTCTATTATGTAGAAAAAGACCAGATCTGCATAAAATCTGTCACCAAAACCAAAAGTTTTAAAGTATCTTCCAAAGCCCCATCCGGAAGCAAAGGTCTCGCAGCTTCCACCACAATTCCAGAATACACCGGAGTCGATACTGTAGACTACATGGCAGAAAAAATGATCCAGTCAGCCAAAATAAAGCTCACTATGAGCCAGGATGAAAAAGTTCGACGTATCTACCACTGGATGACTGTAAACTTCAAGCATAAACACGCCGATGAATTTGTAAAAGCCAAAAATTACTACGATCTCACCAGCACCAAAGCCCAGAAGCGGATTAAAAACTACAAGAAAAAGACTCTCCAGAACTACCAAAACGGCAAACTTATTTTCGGTGGCTCCTCCTGGTCATCCTTTATGGCTCCTTATATGCAGAAACGCGGCGGAGTCTGCAGCGACCAGGCCGCAATCTTTGTCATCCTCTGCAACCACGTAGGCGTAGATGCCGGTGTCTGCAACGGCTACTATAAGAATCTGGATGGCACCAGAGCCGGCCACAGTTGGAACTATGCCATCGTAGATGGTAAAAAATATTACTACGATGTAGACGTAGAAATCCAGAACTACAGTAAAGGTCAGGGCGATTACTACTGGTATAAAAAAACCTTAAAACAGGCAAAGAAAAATCATATCTTCCAGTAACGCCAAAATAATATCAAAAACATTATAAAGAAAGCCCTTTGCAGAGGAAATTTTCTCCGCAAAGGGCTTCTTAATATAATTCCATATTTTACCAGAATCTCATTGTAACTTCTCTATAGTTTTTCGGAGCTTCAGGCAAAATATGCCCTGTAATGAACAATTTATTTTGTCAGACATTTTATGTTTTTTACCTCTAATTGTAATATTTTCCGCGAATATTCTATAATATTTTGATTTTGTAAAAGTCAATACCTTTTTGCCGATTTCTGTCGAATTTTACATTTTCATAACAATAGCCAAAACATTTGTTTCGATTCCCATTATGTAAATCAACTCATCCACATGCTTTTCCATGTGGATAATGTGGATAACTTTGTGCATAACTTGATTTTTCAACATTTTTTCATATTTTTGAAAGTGGAAAACTTTCTACCTATTAATTCACCTATCCACATTTTTTTTAAGTCTTTGTGCAATCTGCTAATTTCAACACTTTTCGACATTTTCCCTTGCAAAATATCGTATTTACAATACCTTACAAAATACACACAAATCAATTTTATCCTCTCACCATTCCCCTTTGTATCGTGGCAGACTGTTACTGTTCACTGGTAACATTCCGCGAGGTGTTTTTTGTGAACAAAGTTCACAGAAAACCCGAGAATTAAGTTTGCGCAGCAAACGCTACTTCTTGTGCTTGTCACAAGAAGGTTCGTTTTCTGTGCATCGCGAAGCGCGTTACTGGTCACGGAGTGAACAGTAACGGCAGACTCCCACCACTTAATTCCCGTATGTTAAAGCGGGGACTTCTTGCTATATTGTATCAATCGACCCCAATTGCCTTTTTGATTCATATAATATGCAGGAATCTTCATAAAACCTCCCCATATACAAAAAGGCCGGGGAAACCTTCCCCGGCTGTAAATGTCAGAACAGGATAACCGGATTTCATATCCGTTTTATCAAATGCCCCGCTCCCTCACTCTTATTCACTAAAGAAGCCGTCCGCTTCAATATAAGTTCCAACTCCCACAGGTGCCTCATAATCATAGTTAGAAATCTTGATCCCAGACGCAGATGTACTTGCGTGAATAATCTGTCCATTTCCAATGTACAGTGCCACATGGCTGATTCCGCTTCCATAGAAAACCAGATCTCCTGGCTCCAGGTCTCCCACGCTTTTTTTCACTGACTGATTATACTGATCTGCTGCTACTCTGGGCAGTGAATAGCCAAACTGTGCAAACACAGACATTACAAACCCAGAACAGTCTGCCCCGTTTGTCAGACTTGTCCCACCGTAAACATAAGGATTTCCCTCAAACTGCAGCGCAAAATCCACGATTTGCTGACGAAGCTCTTCCTCAGAAAGTACCTCCTCTGCCTCTGCAGTCTCTGTCATCCCAGCTACAAATGCCTCTCCCGCCTTTTCCACAGCAGCCTTAGTCGCTGCAAACGCGATCTGTGGAAAACTCATCTGAGAACAGACCGTTATACACATTGTGATTCCGCAGATCAGTTTTTTCATTTTATTCTTTAACATTCATACACCTCTCAATTTATATAAAATTACCCTTCATTTCCTATTTCCAAAATTTTCCTTACCGTTTCACCGCTTTGAACGTGCCCAAAATCATTTCCACAATCTGCACGCCCCACTTTGCGGTATATTTTTCCTGAATTCAGTTGCCGTAACCCGTTCGAAATGTTACATTTATATTAAGCATATGTAACAATTACGCATAATATCACAACAATCTGTTACCGTCAATTTTGCTCCCATACATAATAAAGCTGACATTTCCGTGAAATCTAACAACTTCCACCTGTCATCCCAGACTAATTTTGTCATTCCCGTCAGTTTTATACACAAAATACACATAATCCCAAAGCCATGGAACCAAATATTTCGCATACTACACTGAAATTCTCAATAATATAGTAGAAATCCCCCAGAGCAGAGGGCATCCTATGTCAAACAGACCAAAATTCACCGCCACTATTCTGACTTTTTTTCTTATTATCTGCTTCACATTTTCCTGGCTTTTCAGTCATGTCTTCTCCGAAAATGCCCGCTTCGAGAACTTCGCAGAGTCCATATTTGAAAAAGAGGTTTCCGGAAACGCCCTAAATCTTCATTATTCCCTGGCTTATCCGGAAAAACAGGGCATCTCACGCCCCCGCGCTACCCTTGGCACAATACATCCCAACAATGAAAAAGCCTCTGCCCAGTGCCAGGAATATGTAAAAAAGCTGAAAAAATTTTCCCAGTCAAAGCTCAGTACTTCCAATCGCCTGACCCTTGATCTGCTCCTCCTTTACTACCACACCGAAGCCTCTCTGGGCGACAATTATCTTTTGGAAGAGCCGCTTAGCCCAAGCCTCGGGATCCAGGCGCAGCTGCCTGTACTGCTGGCGGAATACTCCTTCTACACCAATCAGGACATCACCGACTACCTGAATCTGCTCTGCAGCACAAAAGAATATTTCCAGAGCATTCTCGCCTTTGAACAGACAAAAGCTGATGCCGGATTTTTTATGTGCGACGAAACCCTGGAACGCATTCAGGATCAGTGCCGTGCTTTTATTCAAAACCCGGATTCCAATTATATGCTGGAAATTTTTTCACAGAAACTAAAAGCCTATGGAAAGCTTTCCGAAAAGGACCAGGAACAGCTGAACCTGACCCATAAACAGATTCTGAAGGAAAAGGTTCTCCCCGCATATCAAACGCTGATAGAAGGTCTGGAGCAGCTTCGGGGAACAGGCAAAAATACCGGAGGACTGGTCAATTTTTCCGGTGGAAAGGAATATTACCAATATCTTCTAAAAAGCCAGGTGGGAATCTACATACCTGTGGAAAAACTGGAAAAGCGCCTCACCCAGCAGCTTTCCACCGATTCTCAGGAAATTTCAGAACTTTTGAAACAGCATCCACAACTTCTCACATTGCTAAATGAGAAAATGGATTTGTCAGATATGGAGCCCACACGGGTCATGGAGCTTCTGGAAAAAAATATTCAGCAGGATTTCCCCTCCACTGCTTCTGTAGATTTCGAAATCCGGTCTGTACATAAATCCATGGAAGAATTTCTCAGCCCGGCGTTTTACCTGACACCGCCAATGGACACAGGAGCGCCAAATGTTATTTACATCAATCATGGACGGCAAATTTCCAATCTGGAGCTTTTTACCACGCTGGCGCACGAAGGCTTCCCCGGTCATCTTTACCAGACCGTTTATTTCGGACGACAAAGTCCATCCCATATCCGGTATCTCATCGATTACAGCGGATACGTGGAAGGCTGGGCCACTTATGTGGAAAGTTACGCGTATGATTATGCAGCAGATTATCTGTCTGCCGGCACCTTATCCTCACAGGAAGCTTCTGCCTGCACGCGACTTTCCTGGCTGAACCGCAGCGTGAATCTGTGCATTTACTCCCTGTTGGATGTGGGAATCCATTACCACGGCTGGACTCCTGCGCAAGCCGCTCGCTTCCTGAAGCTTTTCGGAATCCGTGACGCTGCTGTCACGGCCGAGATTTACCGATATATCACCGAAACACCTGCTAATTATCTGAAATACTATGTGGGATATCTGAATTTTCTGGATCTGAAAGAAGAACAGCAGTCCCTCCTTGGCGAAAACTTTGATCTGAAAAGTTTTCATCAGAAGATACTGGAAATCGGCCCTGTGCAGTTTCCGGTTTTGCGAAAATACATGAACGAGAAATTGTGATTGCCTCTGAAGCTGCAGTATTTTCGCCCGGCTTCTGCCTGTCAGGTTCACGCGCAATATTACCCGAAAATTCCCGAAATGCTGTAACATTTTTTTAAATATTTATGTAATAACTTCTTTCTTTGAGCACAATAATTTGCTATAATGAACTCACATTGAAAATATGCAGGATCCATCTGATTTTCTGATCCTGCTAGTCATATTTTCCTACATTAGAGAAGGGCAAAATCATGAAAAAACGAGATAATCTCCCATTAAATTATAAAGAACGCCTGAATTCCAGAACCAGCTTTCTGGTATCCATCGCGGTTCTGGTGGTTCTCTGCCTGGTGTTTAACCAGATGGACTACACCATGATCCGCCAGCCAGCCGCCCAGGCGAAAAAGGCAGCTGACTTACAAAAGCAGAAGGAAGAAGAGGCAGCTGCCACCACCCAGGAAGTCACTACAGCCACAGTTCTCGCAGTTGGGGATAACCTGGTTCAGCCAAGTCTTCTTGCATCCGGCCAGTCAGAAACCGGCGCCTGGAATTATGACAGTGTTTATGCTAATCTGAAATCCGATATACAGGCTGCCGACATTGCTATGGTCAATCAGGAAACACCTTTCACCACAGACCACAGTGCAGTCAGCGGTACCGCGCCTTACGCCACTCCAACAGAGGTTGGCGACGCACTTGTAAATGCCGGATTTAATGTGGTCACATCTGCCACAGCACTGATCGATGACAATGGTTCTTCCATGATCAACGAAACTTTAAATTACTGGGAAACCAGCCATCCGGATGTCACTCTGGTTGGTATTCATAAGAGCCAGACCAGTACAAATACAGCGAAAATTGTAGAGATAAACGGAATCAAAATTGCATTCCTTGACTATACTTTCCCGGCATATGGAAGCCAGTCCGGAATCTCCGATAATTCTGACACTTCCGGAGACTCCACAGGAGCCGATAGCTCCACAGACGGCACGGACAGTTCTGCTTCTGATAACTCAGCAAGTGGTACCGACGGCTCAACAGACAGTACTGACAGTTCTGCTTCCGATAATTCAGCAGACACTACCGGAAGTTCAGCCAGCTCCGGAAGCACAGCTACATCATCTTCCAGCAAAGGTTCCATGATTGATACATTCAATACCGCAGATGTTGCAGCCGCCATCAAACAGGCTAAATCTTCCGCAGACTGCGTAATCTTCTCTGCAAACTGGGGCAAGACCGAGGAGCCAATGCCTACCGAATATGAGAAAGAATGGGCCAACTTCCTTATGGAACAGGGTGTTGACGTTGTGATCGGAACCAATCCAAACGTACTCCAGCCATACGGCTACCTTACAGATGACTCTGGTCACAACATGCTGATCTACTACTCCCTTGGCAACTTTGTTACCGGTCAGGAAACACTGAAGCAGCTTCTTGGCGGAATGGCAGCCTTTACCATTCAGAAGACTGTAGAAGGCGACCAGACCAGCATCCAGATCCAGGATGCCACACTGACACCGCTGGTTATGCATTACAGCTACGATACCCTGGAATATGCACCATATAAGCTGGACGATTATACGGACGCTCTTGCATCTGCACACAGCGTCCGCCAGTCCATCGGAGATGAGTTTTCCCTGGAAAACCTTCAGACAAAATATGATGAAATCATGTCCATGAACGTCACACCATCTACTAAGACGGATCTTCTGGATGTCACATTTGATTCCGACGGAAATATGCTGGATTCCAACGGAAATTACGTGGAGGATAATGATTCCATCACCTCCTCCTGGTACTATCAGACACTTGCCACCCAAAGCAGTTCCAGTTCTGACGGCTCTGGATCAGGCAATTCCGGATCAGACAGCTCAGACGCATCTGATGACAATTCAGAAGGTTAAATGTGCCCCATACCAGGTTCAATATTACTAATGACAAAATCTGCAGTACTATAATATATAGGCTGCAGATTTTTGTTATTCCGGCATTCCAAACATTTTTTTGTCATCAAATGGCTGGTATACAATTCCTATTTACTGCAAATCAGATAGTATCTATGTCTTATTGTCACGAAAACCAGTCATTTATCACATATAGGTTGTTTTTTCAGACAAAATCAGATAAAATTTATAGTAGAGTAGTAACGATTCCGCACATTCACAGTGATATCCTTCTGGATACACAGAAATCATGTTTTATACGATTTCGCGCCGCATTTCTCGTTTTTTCTGTGAACTTCGTTCACAAAAACACCTCGCGGAATAATGTCTGCTGAATCGTTATGTAGAATAATTAATAAAATCATTTTCGGACAATGACTGTACAAATTAACGAAACCACTATGTCTGCTCACACAGGCACCACCAGATATGAAATCCATGGTTTCTGCGCCAATGCACTCCTGCTATTGGCATCAGGTGGCATTCGTTTACATAATTTTTCCAGTCATTGACCGGTCAAAAAGAAAGGAGTTACAATATGGGACTTATTAAAGCAGCACTTGGCGCCGCAGGCGGTACACTTGCAGATCAGTGGAAAGAATTTTTCTACTGTGATGCCATCGACAATGACGTTCTGGCAGTAAAAGGTCAGAAGCGCACATCCAAACGTTCCTCCAATACCAAGGGAAGCGACAACATTATCACCACCGGATCCGGAATCGCAGTTGCAGACGGACAGTGTATGATGATCGTAGAGCAGGGCAAGATCGTTGATATCTGCGCGGAACCAGGCGAATACACCTACGATGCTTCTACCGAGCCAAGTATTTTCTCCGGAAATCTGGGCGACGCCATCATGAACACTTTCCACACCATTGGCAAGCGTTTCACTTTCGGCGGTGACACTGGCAAAGACCAGCGTGTTTACTATTTCAATACCAAAGAACTGGTGGACAATAAATTCGGAACTCCGAACCCGATTCCATTCCGTGTTGTAGACCAGAACATCGGACTGGACATTGATGTTTCTGTCCGCTGCAGTGGTGTTTATTCCTACCGCATTGCAGACCCGCTTCTCTTCTATTCCAACGTCTGCGGAAACTTTGAACAGCAGTACGACAGAGAGCAGATTGAGGGACAGCTGAAAACAGAATTTATCTCAGCTCTTCAGCCGGCATTTGCCAGCATTTCCCAGCAGGGAATCCGTCCAAGCGCACTTCCGGCTCATGCAATGGAGCTCTGTGATGCCATGAACCAGGCTCTCACCCAGAAATGGAGTCAGCTTCGTGGTCTCGTGATCGTATCTGTTGCCATGAATCCGATCACTCTTCCTGAGGAAGATGCCCAGATGATCAAAGAAGCGCAACGTATGGCTATCCTCCGCAATCCTGCCATGGCAGCCGCTACTCTTGCAGGAGCACAGGCAGACGCCATGAAGACAGCAGCAGGCAACGCTGGCGGTGCCATGACCGGTTTCATGGGCATGAATATGGCAGGCATGACTGGCGGTTTTAACGCACAGAATCTTTACGCTATGGGACAGCAGCAGGCAGCTCAGGCACAGCAGATGGCCCAGCCACAGCCAAATCCAGCCGTATCCCAGGCTCAGGCAGGCGGTTCCGCTCCGGCAGCTGACCAGTGGAAATGCTCCTGTGGCGCTTTGGTTTCCGGTAACTTCTGTCCGGAATGCGGTGCGAAAAAGCCTCAGGCTCCTGCAGCAAATGCAAACTGGACCTGTTCCTGCGGCGCTGTAAATACAGGCAAATTCTGCACCAACTGCGGTTCCCCGAAACCGGCTATGAAGCCACGGTACCGCTGTGACAAGTGCGGCTGGGAACCGGAAGATCCAACCAATCCGCCGAAATTCTGTCCGAACTGCGGCGATCCATTTAATGAAAACGATGCCCAGTAAAAAAGCAGCATAAAAGGAGATGAACTATGTCCGATTTACTTGAATATAAATGCCCCTGCTGCGGCGGAGCTATCGAATTCAACAGTACGCTCCAGAAGATGAAATGTCCTTACTGCGACACTGAATTTGATATGGAAACCGTCAAAGAATTTAACGAAGCAGCAGCTAACCAGCAATCTGATGAATTGAACTGGGAAAGTGCTTCAGACAACTCCTGGAAGGAAGATGAAGCCAGCGGAATGTCCGTTTACATATGCCAGTCCTGCGGCGGAGAAATCGTTGCCGATGAAAGCACAGGTGCTTCCTCTTGCCCATTCTGCGGCAATCCAGTGGTAATGTCCGGCAAATTTTCCGGTACCCTGCGTCCGGATTTTATCATTCCGTTTAAGCTGGACAAAAAGGCTGCCAAAGAAGGTCTGGTCAAACATCTTCACGGCAAGATTCTTTTACCCAAAGTATTTAAAAAGGAAAACCACATTGATGAGATCAAAGGTGTCTATGTGCCTTTCTGGCTTTTTGACACCGATGCCTCTGCAGATATCCGCTATCATGCTACCAAGACCCGTTTCTGGAGTGACAGCGACTATGATTATACGGAAACCAGCCATTACTCTGTTTTCCGTGCTGGAAACATTGGGTTCGACCAGATTCCGGTAGACGGTTCTTCCAAAATTGACAATGATTTAACAGAGTCTCTGGAGCCTTACGTAATTTCTGAGGCTGTGGACTTTGCTACTCCTTACCTGGCAGGATACGTTGCGGACAAATATGATGTATCCGCAGAAGAATCTGCTGAGCGCGCCAACCAGCGTGTAAGAAAAGCCGCTGAAGATGCTTTTCGCGATACAGTCATCGGTTATGACAGCGTTACCCCTGAAGATACCCGTATTCAGTTAAAAGGCGGTAAAACCCACTATGCCCTTTTCCCGGTATGGCTTCTTTCCACCACCTGGAAGGGCAACCACTATCTGTTCGGCATGAACGGACAGACTGGTAAATTTGTAGGAAATCTGCCTGTAGATAAAGGTATTTTCACTAAATGGTTCCTTGGACTTACTGCAGGTTTTTCCGTTGCTGCTTACGCCATTGCATGGCTGATTCACACATTTTGTTAAGGAGGAACATGCCATGAAAAAACAATCATTTGGAATTATTCTGGCGGCAGCGCTGGGAGCAGGAAGCCTTTTCAGTGCAGTTATTCCAAGCACAGATGCGCTTTTTAATACTGCTTTGCCAGGTACGGGAGCTTTGACGGTACAGGCCGCAGCTTCCAACAGCTTTGGCGGATCCGGCAATGAAGAAGATAACTCTTCTCAGGACTATGCAGCCTCCGAATTTTCCCTTGTCCTGGACGAGGCGGATCTTCTCACAGATGAAGAAGAATCCCAGCTTCTGGATAAGCTGGAAGCCATCACCGAGGAATACAATCTTGAAGTGGCAGTTGCCACAGTAGAGTCTAAAGAAGGCAATGAGATGAACTTCTTTACAGACCATTTCTTCGATGAGAATGGATACGGAACCGGCGAAAACCACGACGGAATCCTGTTTATGGTCAGCATTGGCGACCGTGAATGGCACATTACCACCCACGGATATGCTATGACTGCGTTTAACGATGACGGACTTGCTTATCTGAAGGAAAATGTAGAGCCTCTGTTAAAGGATGAAAACTTCTACGGCGCTTTCGATACCTACGCAGATCTGTGTCAGGATCTGTTGGAAATGGCTGCTAACGGGGAGCCTTATACAGAGCCCTTTTCTCCCATATGGATTCTCATTTCCCTGGGAATCGGTCTTGTGCTTGCGTTTCTGTGCACCATGGGCATGAGAGCCCAGCTGAAAAGCGTACGGACACAGGACAGCGCAGTGGATTATGTGCGCCAGGGAAGTATGGAGCTGACAAGATCAAACGATATTTTCCTGTATCACACAGTTACCAAAACAGCGAAACCGAAAGATAGTGACAGTTCCTCCGGCGGCTCAGACAGCGATCACGGAGGTACAGGCGGAAGCTTCTAAAAAAGATTCCTTCTTGCAGAATTCTCCGCCTGCGGCAGGTCGCCTCGAACGACACCTCCCCTTCCGCCGCAGTGCAATTCTGCCCGGTAATGGGAAATTTCAACATCATTTCCTATTACAACATAAAAAAGAACTCGATTCATACATGGCAAATAAATGTACTTAGAGCCTCTTTGAAAAAGACTCCCGCATTTATTTACTTTGAATCGAGTTCTTTTATATATAAGCTAAACGGACATTTCACCTGCCGGCAGCATCACCATATAGGAAAGCCAGCCGGATCAGTCGTCTTCCATCTCCTCTTTCTTCTTTGCAGTCTCAAACACATAGTCATTTCCCGGAAGAATGGCGTTCAGCAGGATTCCTACAATCGCAGCAAGTGCAAGTCCTGTAAGAGTAATATGTGCGCCTGCGATGGTAAATGTAAGTCCATCGGAAATGCCAAGACCACAAACCAGGATAACCGCTGTAATAACCAGGTTACGGGAACGTGTCAGGTCTACTTTGTTCTCAACTACATTACGGACACCAACAGCAGAGATCATTCCATAAAGAATAAAGCTGATACCACCGATGATCGCAGACGGAAGGGAACTGATCACCTCAGCCATCTTCGGGATAAAGCTGAGGATAACTGCATAAATAGCAGCCAGACGGATCACCTTCGGATCGTAAACACGGCTCAGAGCAAGAACACTGGTGTTCTCTCCGTAAGTTGTATTTGCAGGTCCACCGATCAGTGCTGACAGGGAGGTTGCAAGTCCGTCACCCAGAAGTGTGCGGTGAAGTCCCGGGTCCTCGATGAAATTACGGTCAACCGTTGCGGAAATAGCAGAAATATCGCCAATGTGCTCCATCATGGAAGCAATTGCGATCGGTGCCATTGCAAGGATTGCAGTAATGTTAAATTTGCAGAGGAAGAATTTCGGAACACCTACGATCGGCGCACTTGCTACTCCTGCAAAGCTGAGGATAGCACTTCCATCTGCGTTTGTCATACCCAAGGCATTCATAATCAGGGCAACCACATAAGAAACAACAATACCCATCAGAATCGGAATAATACGGAACATTCCAACGCCCCAGATGTTGAAGAAAATAACAGTTCCAAGTGCAATTAAAGCAAGGATCCAGTTCTGGGATGCGTTGCTGATTGCAGACGGTGCAAGGCTAAGACCAATACAGATAATGATCGGACCAGTTACAACCGGAGGCAGATAACGCATAACGCGCTTTACGCCAATTACCTTGACGATCATTGCAAGTACCAGATACAGAAGTCCTGCTACAAACACACCACCGCATGCATATGGAAGCTTCTCTCCATAAGACATGTTGGCAAAAATTCCGGTGTCAAGCTCTGCAACTGTGGCGAAGCCTCCAAGAAATGCAAATGATGATCCCAGGAATGCAGGTACCTTCAGCTTAGTCAGTACATGGAACAGAAGTGTTCCGAATCCGGCACAGAACAGGGTTACCTGAATGGATAAACCCTCGCCGTGAAAATAGTTGTTTACCAGGATCGGCACCAGAATGGTGGCACCAAACATGGCGAACATATGCTGGAGCCCCAGAATCAGCATCTGTGGGATTCCAAGCTTTTTGGCATCATAAATGCCCTCAACTCTGAATTTCATAAATATAGTTCCTCCTTTTCCCTTAGAGCCTGTTCACGACCTGACTAACACGCTTCACAATGCACAGAAATCATACATTCGCATGATTTCTGCCAATACGGTCTATACTGTGAACAGCAATCTTGTTATAGTATAAAGTATGCGACAAATTTTTACAATTATTGACTTTCTATAGAAAGTGCGATATGATTTTTACAGTATTCCCATAGAGCATTTTCAACACGCTCTGGAGCATATTTGAAAAAGGTTCTGAAGGGATTGTTGTTGCATAGGGCAATGGCAACTTTATCACACTACGGAGGTTTTTATCATGTCAAATTTTTCAGATATGGACAATGTTTTTATTATGGATCACCCGCTGATCCAGCATAAGATTTCCATTCTTCGTAATAAGGAGACCGGAACAAATGAATTCCGCAAACTTATTGAGGAGATTGCAGTTCTTATGGGTTTTGAAGCTCTTCGCGATCTTCCTCTTGAGGATGTTGAAGTTGAGACTCCTATTGAGACTTGCAGAACTCCTATGATTTCTGGTAAGAAGCTTGCTGTTGTTCCTGTACTTCGTGCAGGTCTGGGTATGGTAAATGGTATCACCACTCTGGTTCCGTCTGCCAAGATCGGTCATATTGGTCTTTACCGTGACCCGGTTACTCATGAGCCTCATGAGTACTATTGTAAGCTTCCGGATCCTATCGACCAGCGTCTCATCGTTATGGTTGACCCCATGCTTGCAACTGGCGGCTCTGCTATCTCCGCTGTTAACTTTATCAAACAGCATGGTGGAAAGAGCATTAAATGCATGTTCGTTATCGCTGCTCCGGAAGGTCTGAAACGACTTCACGAGGTGCACCCGGATGTGCAGATCTATGTAGGCCATCTGGACAGAGAACTGAACGACCGCGCCTATATCTGCCCGGGACTTGGCGACGCAGGCGACAGAATTTTTGGTACTAAATAGATTTTTGACCAGAGCATATTTTAAAAAGGCTGAATTCCGGAAATTATCTCATTTCCAGAATTCAGCCTTTTTTTGCCCGATCATGCTTTTTCCATCTTCGCCTTATACTCTACGCAAAGCATGGTAATATCATCAAACTGCGGTGCCTCTCCCACAAAAGCATCAATATCTTTTTTCACTTCAGGCAGAATTTCTGATGGTGTTCTGTCTTTTACACGATTCAGAACCTGCTCCAGACGCTCCATTCCATAAAGCTGATTTTCTACATTTGTAGCCTCAGTCACACCGTCTGTATACTGGAAGATCAAATCTCCCACATCCAGCGTCATACTGCCGGCTTTATAGTTCATATCTTCAAATCCGGCGAGTACAAAGCCCGGACGGATCTTATATGCCTCAAAACTGCCGCCTGATTTACAGATAAATGGCATTTCATGGCCAGCATTTACGAAACAGAACTCTCCTGTCACCAGATCCAGAACACCTTCAAAAGCAGTGATAAACAAGCCTTCACTGTTTGCCTCACAAAGAAGATTATTTACAGTAGAGAAAACCTCCCCCAAATCTCTTCCTGGTGTAGTGTGATCCTTGATAAGCGTTTTTCCAATGACCATAAAGAGCGCAGCCGGAACACCTTTTCCGGATACATCGGCCATAACAATTGCCAGATGTGTCTCATCCACCATGAAGAAATCGTAAAAATCACCGCCAACTTCCTTTGCAGGTGTCATAGTTGCATAAATATCAAATTCCTTACGATCCGGAAAAGCCGGGAAAATACATGGCAGCATGGATGCCTGAATATTCCTGGCGATATCCAGCTCAGTGCCGATTCGCTCCTTCTCAGCAGTCACTTTGGACAGATTGGCAATATAATTTTCAAGCTCTTCCATCATAAAGTTGAAAGAGTCACTTAGTGCCTCGATCTCATCACCAGTTTTCATGGTAATTCTCTGATTCTCAAACTTTCCGCTCTCTGTAATCTCCTGGGTAAAATCAGCCAGCCTGCTAATCGGTCTGGTGATTGTCTTTCGCACAAAGACAATATACGCAGCCATCGTCACTACGATAATGCAAAAAGAAATCAGAAACATATTGATAAGAAAGGAATTCAGATAATTCCTGACCTCTTTCATATCCAGAATATACTGAATTTCTGCCAGAGCCTCTCCATTCTCATCCAGGATCACCGAAATGCCCGTGTAATTATAGCCATAGCTGTTGTCCGTCACAAGCGGATGATCCACACCTTTATTCTGCTGATACTGGTTCCATATGGTAATATATTTCTCCATGTCAGCAGGATCATCAGGATTTGCAGCATCCGTGTACAAAATGTCACTTCCATAGGCGATCTGATTCGCAGGATCATCTCCCATTTCCTCCACCAGGGCATCTATGTAGAAATGAACACTGTCTTCATCCGGAACAACCAGAGACAGATATGTAACATCGCCGTCCTTTTTCAGCTTGTTGAACAGCGTAACCATTTCCGAGTATTCTTCTGTCTTGTCCCCGCCTTCTGCCAGGATTTTCTTCACATCCGGAACAGACATCATATCTGCAATACTGTTGCTGTTCGTCATTACCCTCTGTGCATATAGATTTTCCAGATAGGATCTGGAGCTTCTATAGCTGAAAAGAGAAATGGAAATGGTAAGGATCACACCGATCACGCCAAGTGAAAGTATAAATTTAGGAAGAAGTTTTATTTTCATTTGCAATTCCTTTCCTTAATTTTCTTAAAATAAACCTCTGCATCACACTTGCAGCGTCCTTTGCAATATGGACAATAAAGTTCCTTTTTATTATACCAGATCATCTTTGCAGAAAAAAGATGAACAAACTTACATTCCTGAAGTGCCTTTTCCAGAGGAACTTTACCGCCTGCATTCCAGCAAATGATAAACACTTCCCCTATGCCCTTCTCCGCAAACTGATTCAATGCATAGTTCATAAGCCCAACTGCCAGACCCTGTCTGCGAAATGCTTCTTTTATTCCTACTGACTGGATCTTGCCAACAGGTGCCAAAGTATCCTGCTGGCATACCTGTTGGATTTTCTGTTCCGTAAGCCTGGTATCCTCTGCAATCTGCTTCTCATTGGTAAGATAGTAATAAATATATCCTGCAAGTTCTCCTTCTGCAGTTCTCAGCAGAAGAAATGCCCGTTCACTGCTTCCAATGGCCTGCTCAAGTTCTTCTTTCTGATACAGATTTTCGCCTACGCACCGGTCCATAAGCTGCAGTGCTTCCTCAATATCCTCTTTTTCCAATGAACACAGACAAAATTCTCTGCCAGAAGCCCCAAGCCTCCCTGTCTTTTGTGTCATAAGCTTCCCTTCTCACAGGACATAATCTGCATGCCCATTGTAATCTCCGATTCCTCACTCAGAATCAGCTGCTGAAGCTCTTCATAATTCTTCTTCAGCCAGTTCTGCCAGTCCTGATATTTTCTGTTATCCGGTTCTTCTGCCAGCAAAATTTCCACATCCTCGGGCAAATAGGAAAAAAAGGTCTGGAAAATATCTTCTTTTTGCTGCTGTTCACCTTCGGCAGCGGAAATCCCCTTGCACCAGACATGGATATGATCGTATCCGCAGTTGGTCAACCAGCCGGGAACGGCCTGGCCGGTTTCTCTTTTTCCTGCGTATTTGTCCTCTTTTAAGATATCCAGAAACTGTCCAAGAAGATTCTTTTCATCTGGAGCCAGAGTGGATATACGGTCATTGCTTTCTGTGATAAAAATCACTCCGCCTTTTTTCAAAAAATTCTCCAATGTGCGAAGCAGCTTTTCCCCATCATATAAATGCATTAATACAAAAGAAAGACAGATCAGATCAAATTCTCTGTCTTCCGGTTCTGCGCAGAGCTTCTGAAAATCCGCTGAAAACGAATCCCGATCCACATCCATCTGATAAAAAGAAAATTTAGTATTTCCGAACTGACTGTTGGCTCTTTCCACAAGCTGCTGATTATACTCCAGGCCAATCACCCTGGAAATCCTGTCATCTGAAAAGCGGTGAAAGGTTCTGGCTCCATCATTGCAGCCAATATCCAGAACAGAAAGTTCTGATTTTCCCTTAAAAAAATGCTCTAACGCAGGTTTCTCTGCCTGTGACAACAGCAAATTCTGTCTTCTCAGTCGTTCCCTCTCTTTTTCTTCCTGAAATACTAACTGACTTTGCACTACTTGTCTCCTTGTCCGTCAAAATTTACGCTCTGAATAATAACCGCTTCGCATTCTCTTCCGTCACTGCAATTACTTCTTCTGCAGTAATTCCCTTAATCTGAGCCAGGGCTTCTGCAACATAGGGCAAATTCAAGGAAGAATTTCTCCTGCCTCGATTGGGCTCCGGTGCCATATAAGGGCAGTCCGTTTCCAGAACGATCTGGGACAGCGGCGCTATGGCAGCTACTTCTTTCAGCTTCTTTGCATTTTTGAAAGTAAGCACGCCGCCAATGCCAAGATAAAGTCCCATTTTCAAATATTCCGCCGCAATCTCCTTACTGTAGGAAAAACAGTGAATGATTCCGCCGGACATATCTTTTTTCATATATTCCTTTACAATCTCCAGAGTGTCCTCGGCTGCATCCCGGCTGTGGATCATAAATGGCAGCTTCTCCTCCCTGGCAATATCCATCTGGGCCCGGAACATCTCCTGCTGCTGTTTATGCTCTGCCTCTTCCTTATGCCAGTAGTAATCCAGACCGATTTCTCCGATGGCGACCATTTTCTCCATATGGGAAAGACGCCGAATCTCATCCAGAGTATCCTGTGTCATAATTCCTGCATCGTCGGGATGAACCCCCACTGCGCCATACACAAAAGGATACGCTTTCATCAATTCCAAGGTCCCGCCAAATCCTCCGACGGACGCGCACACATTTACAATACAGCCCACTCCCCCGTCTTTCATGGAAGAAAGGAGCTGATCTCTGTCTTCGTCAAATGCCTCATCATCATAATGTGCATGTGTATCAAATATCATTTTTCTGCCTCATTTTTCTTTGAGATACAACAATTATAGCATACAAAAATTATACCAGTAAAGTGTTATAAACCGCTTTTTGAAAGTTCTATTTCAGTGTTCCGGTCTTCTCGGCGGCTTCACATCACTTTATAAATTTATAAAAAGCGGACATGTTTACTGGTTCACTGCATCCATAGCAGGAATAAATGCTGATATCATAGAGCAAAGGACAGTGACGGAAAATGAAAAACCAGATGAAAATGATCGCATATGCTGTTGAACCGGAAGAACTTCCTGTTTTTGAGAAGTATTACCAGAATTACAATATAGACCTTAAGCTTCTCAGCGAAAAACCTACACTAAAAAATACTGCCCGTGGTTCCATCATTGATTCAACAGCACTTATCAAAGCACTTGAAAGCGGCCATATTGCAGGAGCAGGTCTTGATGTAATTGATGGAGACCGGAATATTTATTACCGGGATCACAAAAATCAGATGATTATACATCACGAAATGGCAATCTTAAACTCTATGCCTAATGTACTTATGCTGCCTCACGCCGCATATTTTACAGATCAGGCACTGGAAGATATGGTGCACAACTCTCTGGTTGTAACAAGCCAGTATTTTAAAATTATGAAAGAGCAGCCATAAGCAGTCTTCGTCAGCCCCCAAACTAAGAATCCCCTCCACAAAAGCAACTGCTGCATAGTGGAGGGGATTCTCATTTACTATAAAATTTATGAATATTTACTGCCTTGCACAATTTCCAGCTTCCCCGGTCATAATCTCAATACCATGACCAAGAGCTCCAATAATGTATTCCAGACTCTCCTTTACTGCTTTCGGACTGCCTGGAAGATTAATGATCAGAGTCTTTTTTCGGATTCCGGCTGTAGCGCGGCTGAGCATGGCGCGGTTTGTGATCGTCATGCTGTAAGCGCGGATGGCCTCCGGGATTCCCGGAACCTTACGTTCTGTAATATCTTCGGTGGCCTCCGGCATAACATCCCGCGGGGAAAAGCCAGTTCCGCCAGTAGTCAAAATCAGTTCTGCCTGATTCTCATCTGCGATTTCCGCCATTCTCTTAGAAAGCATGGCACGGTCATCTGGAAGAATATCCATAGAGACTACCTGATAGCCTTCTCTTTCTACGATTTCCTGAATCGCCGGACCGCTTAAATCTTCCCGCTTACCCTGAAATCCCATATCACTGGATGTGATAATTGCTACTCGCTTCATTTTTCTCCCCTTCATTTTTTATTTCTTTGAACAAAAAATCCCCACTCTTACCGCCAGTTTTCTCTACCAGGTGAATATCTGTCATCACCATATGCTTGTCGATTGCCTTGCACATATCATAAATTGTAAGAAGAGTCACCTGAACACCTGTAAGTGCTTCCATTTCCACGCCTGTTTTTCCGTCCGTCTTCACAGTACAGAATGTACGGATAATCCCATTCTCCTTTTCCAGTTCAAAATCAATGGCACATTTGGTGACCGGAAGCGGATGGCACATTGGCACCAGATCTGAGGTATGTTTCACAGACATGATTCCGGCAACACGGGCAACGCCAAGAACATCCCCCTTTGCCACAGTTCCTGCAGTAAGATGCTCCATAATCTCTGAGCCCACCTGGATTGCGCCTGTGGCAATGGCAGTTCTGTGCGTGACCGGCTTGTCCGAAACGTCTACCATTACTGCATTGCCGTTTTCATCGAAATGGGTCAATTTATTTTCCATAGCATTTTCCTTTATAACAATATTGATAATATTTTTTATCTTTGATAGCATAATACCAGGAACAAAAATTAACCTTCTGCCCCTGGCACTACTCTTCTGGATTATGTTATATTTTATTCCGCAAAAATTCTTTTTCAAACACGTTCTAGCAAATCTCAGATCCTGCCGGCATGTTCTTCTCCGGGCTGACTACACATACATTTCCGTCAGCATCCTCTGCGCAGAGAATCATTCCCTCACTAAGAATTCCTGCAAGTTTCGCTGGTTTTAAGTTGGTTACTACCATAACCTTTTTGCCAACCATTTCCTCTGGTGTATAGTAAGCCTTGATTCCAGATACGATCTGGCGAACCTGGCTTCCGATCTTAACCTGAGAACAAAGAAGTTTCTTGGATTTCTTCACTGCCTCACAGGCAATAACCTCACCCACCTGGAACTGAAGCTTTGCGAAATCATCAAATGTGATCTCCGGCTTCGCCTCAATATCTACAACCTTCTCCTCTGGCTTTTCTTCCTTCGGCTCTTCTTTCGGAGGATGAAGCTCGTTTACTTTTTCCATAACTTCTTTGATGTCCATACGGGCAAAAAGGATCTCCGGTTTGTCTGTTACCTTATTTCCTGACGGATACAGTCCAAATGTCTTCAGATCCTCAAGAGTTCTCTCAGAAGCATTTAACTGACCAAGGATTCTCTTTGTTGTGTCCGGCATAAAGGACTCAAGAAGAGTGGTTCCAATGCAAATGCCCTCAACCAGATTGTAAAGAACGGTTGCAAGACGATCCTGTTTGGACTCATCCTTTGCAAGTGCCCATGGCATTGTCTCATCAATATATTTGTTGCAGCGTTTGAAAATAGTGAACACTTCTGTGATGGCATCTGCTACACGAAGTTTCTCCATCTTTGCATCAACCTTTGCAGGAACAGAAAGAATGAAGCTCTTCAGATCATCGTCAACAGGTTCTGTTACGCCTTTATTCTCTACCACGCCGCCAAAGTATTTGTTTGACATGGAGATGGTACGGTTTACCAGGTTTCCAAGAGTATTTGCCAGCTCGGAATTCATACGCTCTACCATCAGCTCCCAGGTGATCACACCATCGTTGTCAAACGGCATTTCGTGAAGTACGAAATAACGGACAGCATCAACGCCGAAGAAATCAACCAGCTCGTCTGCGTAGATAACGTTTCCTTTGGATTTGCTCATTTTTCCATCGCCCTGAAGAAGCCACGGATGACCGAATACCTGCTTCGGAAGAGGCAGATCCAGTGACATCAGGAAGATTGGCCAGTAAATAGTATGGAAACGGATGATATCCTTTCCAATAAGGTGAAGATCTGCCGGCCACAGCTTGTTGAACAGCTCCTTATTATCGCCGTCGCAATCGTAACCGATTCCTGTGATATAGTTGGTCAGTGCGTCCAGCCATACATACACAACGTGTTTCGGATCAAAGTCTACCGGAATTCCCCATTTGAAAGAGGTTCTGGATACACACAGATCCTGAAGTCCCGGAAGAAGGAAGTTGTTCATCATCT
>OLRA01001938.1_pt1 | contig 22342 bp, 18 predicted proteins | sample 1673011 | NCBI WGS metagenome assembly OLRA01 (sample SAMEA3136746, study PRJEB25190) | human gut metagenome | reverse complement strand
TCCGGATGAGTTCGAGAACGAAACCTAAGTGTTCGGATGAACTTGCAAATCAACCAAAGGAAGATGAAGTCGAGCGGAGCAGACGGGAGCAATTTTTTCATAGACGCGTATGCGCGCTTCCGTTATACTGTGAAGGCTGATGTGCCCGAGTGGCGGAATGGCAGACGCGGCGGTCTCAAAAACCGTTGTCTCACGACGTGCGAGTTCGACTCTCGCCTCGGGCACCAGTTTTCTCGCAAGCAAACCGCCGATTAGGCGGTTTTTTCATGCCTTCAAGCCCCACTCCCCTTGAGACGGCCGAACGCCTCAAGCCCAAGCGCGCACGTCGTCGAACGTTCTTCGCAACTTGTTGCACTAATTTTGTTTGGTTAGGTTAACTTCTATCCATCTTTCGCGGTATACTGCCAACTATGTTAGATAGAGCAAACTTCTCATTATCGCCACTATGCAGAAGGGAGCTCGCGCTGTTTACCTTGACAGGCCGGCACAGAATCCACCGAAAGGCGCAATCCGAGATGAGTCAACAAGCATTGACACAAATGCCCCGATGGGAAGAACGAGCAGCAACCCCTTCCTCTCCCGCGCCGTCTCGCCGCGCAGTGGGAGGGCGGGGGAATCGCACGGCGCGTTTGCTGCACACCCCCGCCATGCGGCGAGCAACTCCGCGCGTCCCCGCTCCGCCCGGCATGCCCCCCTTGCGACACATGGATGACCCGGCTTCGCACCTTTCGCTTAAGGCAGCTTCCGTATACAGCACCGACCAGGCAGGATACCGCTATCGCATCGAAGGGGGGAAAGCGTGCATCCTCTTTGCCGACTCCTCATCGAAAGACCTGGCCGTCCCCGAGGCCATCGACGGCGCTCCCGTCACCGCAATTGCCGCAGGCGCGTTCTCCGATCTTGTGGACCTCGAGCGCATTTCCCTTCCCGACTCGCTTACGTCCCTCGGCGCCGAGGCATTCGCACGCTGTACGAGCCTTCGCGCGGCGAAGCTGGGCTGCGCCCTCGAATCCATTGGCGAAGGAGCGTTTCGCGGCTGCTCGCGCCTCGAGCGCCTCGACTTGCCGAAGTCGCTGACAAGTATCGGAAACTCAGCGTTTTCGAACACGTCTCTTTCGCGGCTGGCTATCCCCTCCTCTTGCGTGGACATCGGCGACGACGCCCTGTGCACCGGGCCGTCCTTCCCTGGGTCGGCGGGACTGGCATACGCATCTTCGCTCAGCGAGGTGTCGGTCGCCGCAGGAAACCGTGCCTACGGGATGCACGGCGGCGTGCTGTGCCGCGAGGTGCCCGACGGTCAGCTCGATGCCGTGTTCTGCCCCGGATCGACCGGCAACGTCGTGCTCGGCAAGCGCGTGCGATCGGTCGCCCCGAGCACCTTCGCAGGGACCCATCGCATCGCGCATCTGCTCATCTTCGAGACCGTTTCCTTCCCTGAGAAAACGCCGCCGCTTCCCAATCGCGCATGCGGCCGCCTTACCATCGGCTTCTCAGCACCGCGCGGCACGTCCTGGGAAATCTCGCTCGAGCTGCCTTCGGGCGCCGTCCGCAAGCGCGTCATCGACGCGGCGTTTTTCGGTGGACGCATTCGCCCCGAAGCGCTCGTTTGCGCCTATGACGAATCGATTCCCCAGGTCAAAGACGAATTCGAGCAGACGCGTCTCATGGCTGCGCGCCTCGCGAGGCCCGTCATGCTCGATGAGGCGCACAGGGCGCTCTTCCGCAGCGTCGTCGACGAGTCGTTCGTGAGCCTTTGCGTTCACGCCGGCGCCCGCAACGATTGGGAAACGCTCGACAACCTTATGGATTCGGGAATACTCGACGGCGAGCGTGCCCCCGAGGCCGTAAGCGCGCTCAACCGGTTCGGGTTCACCCTCGCCGCCGCGCATGTGATCGACGGGAAGGAGAAACGTTTTGGCAGCCAGTGCATCGACTACGGAATCTAGCGCGCCTTTGGCAGCTAGATCCGTCCTCGCCGAAGCAGCAAGCATCGCAGAGGGGGCAATCGAGAGAGCGCGGGTTTCCCTCATGGCGCAGCTTCCCTTTATGGACATCGCGCTGTGGCGCATGCCGCTTGTGGCGCGCCTTCAGGAAAGCGCATTCGAAACCGACGGGCGCCTTCTCTGGTTCGACGCCGCGCGGGTGATAGACCTGTACCGAAATAATCCCAACGAGGTATTGCGCGGATATTTCCACACCATCATGCACTGCGTGTTCCGCCACCCCTTCGACGACAAGCACCCCGAACGCGCCCTTTGGGACATCGCATGCGATGCATCGGTCGAAGCGACCGCGATCGAGCTGCTCGGAACAGGCTTCCCGAGCGCGCAAGACGGCGCGGCAAAGCGCATGCTTGGCAAAATCCGCGAGAAATGCCCGACCCTCACCGCGCAGAGCATCTATCGCGCGCTTATCGGAACCGACGAGGAAGACACGCCCGCGTTCTCCTGCTCTTTTGCCGCTTCGCTCGAAAACGTGTTCGCACGCGACGGGCACGAGGCGTGGCCACGAACCAACGAGCGCGGGTCCTCGATGAAAAGCGCAGGCGACAAGCTCACCCTGATGCCTTCCGACGGAACCGACAAGCTCGGTGGAAAATCAGACGACGATGCGGACAGCGAGGATAAGAGCCGCTCGCCCGGAGCCAACATGCCCGGAATGGCGGCGCCATCGTCGAGCAGCAACGCGGTGCTCGGGGACATCGAGGACCCCGATGCGATCGTCGACGTGGAGTCCTCCGAGGAAGCCGAGGCAACCTTCGAATCGATGGACGGCGTATCCTACTCCGATTTCTCGGACATGAGCTGGCAAGATATCAGCTCGCAGATCGATATGGACATGGAGGCGTTCTCGGGCAAGATCGGTCTCAACGTCGGAACCTTCCAGGTGAACCTCACTGTCGCAAATCGCAAACGATACGACTACCGCGCGTTCCTCAAGCGCTTTTCCGCACTGTCGGAGGAAATGAAGACAAGCCCCGACGAGTTCGACTATATCTACTACACGTACGGGCTTTCGCGATACAAGAACATGCCGCTCATCGAGCCGCTTGAATACCAGGAGTCGAATCGCATCCGCGACTTCGTCATCGCCATCGACACATCGGCATCATGCGCCGGAAAGCTCGTGCGCACCTTCGCGGAGAAGACCTACGACGTGCTGAAGAACTCCGAAGGCTTCGGACATAAGGTGAACATCCACGTGATTCAATGCGACTGCGATATCACGCGCGATGTGAAGATAACCTCGATTCGCGATATCGACCGCGCCTTCGAGGAATTCGTCACGCGCGGATTCGGCGGCACCGATTTCCGCCCCGTGTTCAAATACGTCGACGAGCTTGTTCGCACACGCGAGCTCGCGAACCTGAAGGGGCTCATCTATTTCACCGATGGCCTGGGGAAATACCCCGTAACTCCACCTGCCTACGAGACGGCGTTCGTGTTCGTGGACGACACGCCGCGAGAAAGGAAGGTGCCGCCTTGGGCAATGAAGGTGGTCATGGACGAAGACGACGTATTCGAGCTGTAAGGAAAGCTCGGCAAAGATACCGACAACTAGGCGCCTTACGTGCCGCGATGCGCGGCGGCGGGCGGCCATTCCGAAAGGAGTTCCCTGTATGAACATCGCAGAAGCGAAAAACCAGATCGAGGAAACCGTCGAGGGATACCTCACCCGCGATGAAACCGGCGCCTACCTCATCGCGCCCGAAGCGCAGCGCCCCTTGTTCCTCCTCGGCGCACCCGGCATTGGGAAAACAGCCGTGGTCGGACAGGTGGCAAGAGAGCTCGGCATCGGACTCGTGTCGTATTCCATGACGCACCACACGCGGCAAAGCGCGCTCGGCCTGCCTTTCATCGTGCACAAGCGCTACGGCGACGAGGAGTTCGACGTCAGCGAGTACACGATGAGCGAGATCATCGCATCGATTTACGATTACCGCGAGGAAACGGGGTATGATCGGGGGATTCTTTTTCTTGACGAGATCAACTGCGTGTCGGAGACGCTCTATCCCTCAATGCTGCAGTTTCTGCAGTTCAAAACTTTCGGGCGACATAAGATTCCCGACGGATGGATTGTGGTGTGTGCGGGCAATCCGCCCGAGTACAACCGATCGGTGTACGATTTCGACGTGGTAACTCTCGACCGACTGCGCAAGATCGCCGTCGAGCCCGACCTTGAAGCCTGGCGCGCCTATGCGATCAAAACAGGCGTTCATCCTGCGATTTTATCGTACCTCGAGGTAAAGCCCGACCACTTCTACTCCGTCGAGTCGACGCCCGATGGCAAGTCGTTCGTCACTGCGCGCGGTTGGGACGACCTGTCGCGCATTATCAAGCTTCGCGAGATGAAGGGCAAGACAGTCGACCGCATCCTCGTCGACCAGTTCCTGCAAGACGACTCGATTGCCGAGCGATTCGCCCAATACTACCTGCTGTTCACGAAATATCGCTCCGACTATCAGATTTCGGCGATTCTTGCAGGCAGCGCCCCCGACGAGATAAGGGAGCGAGCGAGAGCGGCGCGCTTCGACGAGAGGCTGGCGCTCGCACGTCTGATTCTCGACGCGCTCGACGCGCACACCGGGGCAGTCGTTGAGACCGAGCAAGTCGTACGCGTGGTGCGCGATGCGGTCAGGGAAATAAAGCCCGCGATCCTGAGCGGCGAAAGCGCACAGGACACACTCGAGGGCGCGTCCTGCGCGCTCATGCAGCGAGCCGCGCTCGATGAAAATGCAGGGGCACACGCAAAGAAGCTGCGGCCCTATCGCCTTGGCGCGACATGGCTTTCCGAGTTCGCAGGCGCATGCGGGGGCGAGCGCGCGCTTTCCGGAGAAACGGCGTTCTCCGTGATAGAGCGCGCCTATTCGGCTCGCGTGAGAGAAATGAAAGAGCGTTCCGAGGCATGCGCACGGGAAATTGAGTGCGCGTTCGGATTCGTTGAGGGCACTTTCGGGAATGGGCGGGAAATGGTCGCCTTCACCGCCGAGTTCGCCGCACGCGAGGGAACCTCGCAGTTTACAAGCCGTTTCGGAAGCGACGCCTACACCGAACATGGGAAGGATGTTCTTGCCGCGAGCGGTCAATCCGATCTGGAGAAACGTCTCCAGGCAATCGATCTAGACGCACTCGCGACCGCCGACGAGGAGGCTCGCAAAGCCGAAGCATCCAAGAAATCGTGCGGGTGCGGAAGCTGCAGCGGCTGCTGACACTAGCAGAACGCGGACGAGGAGCCATCCCATAAGCGCCCGTCGCCTGGGCAAAACACGAGCTCGCGCCCGCGGCAAAAAAGAAGAGACGCGCCTTCTTTGTGGGGCGCGTCTCTTCGCGGAAAGAACTATGGGCCGCCAAGCTACTCGGCGGAGGATGCCTTCTGCTTCTTCGCAGTGGCGACAATCGTCTTCACGCCCTTGACAGCGAGCACGATCGCCAGCACGAACAGCAGCACGGCGAGAATCGCCTGTAGCACCGGCGCAAGCGCGATGCCGCTCGTCATGATGGTGGTAACCTTCTGGTAGAAGGTGATAGCGAGCGACGTCAACGTGGCGAGCAGCATGAACGCCATCGGCACGAAGAACATCTTGTTGTTGCGCCCGGCGTTGCCAAGCCACGCGCACACGGCGAGCAGGGCAAGCGCGGCGAGCAGCTGGTTCGCGGCGCCGAACAACGGCCAGATGATGGAGTAGCCCGTCATGCCCAAAACGATGCCGATGACCACGGTGATGATGGTGGCCACGTAGGGGTTCGCCATGAACTTGTGCACGCCCGTGAGCTCCTCGGGCTTCTTGTCAACCGGCGTCCAAAGCTCCTGGAACATGTAGCGTGCAAGGCGCGTCGCCGTGTCGAGAGAAGTCAGACAGAATGCGGAGACAGCAAGGATAAGCAGCGCATATGCGAGTCCCTGCACATCGGCGAGACCGGGGATGCAGGCGAGCATCTGCGAAAGGCCGTCCGCAAAGACCGCCGTCGGGGACGCATATCCGCCAGCCGCGTACTTGCTCCACACGAAGCCGACGGCACACAGCGAGATCACCGCGAGCACGCACTCGATGAGCATGCCGCCGTAGCCGATCGGCTGCGCCTGGCCCTCCTTGTCGAGCTGCTTGGACGTGGTGCCCGAAGCGACGAGGCTATGGAAACCGGAGATTGCGCCGCATGCGATGGTGATAAACAGCGCCGGGAACAAAAAGCCGGAAGCGGCGGCCTTGTTCGTGATGGTCTTGCCCGCCTCGTCGACGAGCTGCTGGCCGGTGGAAGCATCGAAAGCGGCGTTGGAGGCGACGAAACCGGTGAACGCCGGAATCTGCAGGTCGGTCGCGGCGCCCATGATGCTTGCGCCCACGATGCCGATGATGGCGAGGATGATCATGCCATAAAGCAGATAGCTCGACAGGTAGTCGCGCGGCTGCAGGAGAATCCACACCGGGGCAACGGAGGCGACCAGGATGTACACGCCGAGGATGATCATCCACGTGTCATAGTCGAGCGAGATCGCGATGCCCATAAGCGGCAAGTTGTATCCGATGGCAACCATGATGACAATCAGGATGATCGCCGAGACGATGTTCACGGGGCCAGGAATGTTGCGGCCGCGCGTGACGAAGCCGTAGACGACGGCGACACCGATGAAGATGACCGAGATCATGGCCGTCTGCTCGTTGGCGAGGTTGGTTGCCGGGGCCGCCGAGGCGGAAACGACGAACGTGTTCGCAACGATGGAGGCGAATGCAGCCACGACCAGCAACAGCGTCAGATAAGCGAAGATGCAGAAGAGCTTCTTCGCCGTATTGTCGATGTTCTCCGCGACGACGACGGCAAGCGTCTGGCCCTTATGACGAAGCGAGGCGAACAAGGCGCCGAAGTCATGCATGGCGCCGAAGAAGATGCCGCCAACGAGCACCCACAAAAGCACGGGCACCCAGCCAAAGACTGCCGCCTGGATTGGACCGTTAATCGGACCCGCGCCAGCGATCGACGAGAAGTGATGGCCGAGCACCACATAGGGCGGCGCTGGCACGTAATCCACACCGTCTTCCAGCTCATGAGCCGGAGTCGGGCGCTTTGGATCGACTCCCCATTGCTTGGCAAGCCAGCCACCGTAGCACACATAGCCGATGACCAGAATGACCATAGCAACAAGGAAGATAATCAATGCGTTCATTGAAGGTTCCTTACGTATGTCTGAAGCGTATTTAAGCCAGACGCAGATTAGCCTCAATCGTTGAAGCCACCTGCTTCCCGGCAGCATTCGCATAGGCACAGCGGGTTGAGAGGTCGGCTACGATCACGCGAAGATCCGCCCAACCGCGAAACCCGAGAGCGAAGTTCTTTCGAAACCGAACCCTCCGGACCGCGCGTTTCGCGCCTTCCGTGCAATTATCGGCGATGACCACGAGGGCAAGCCCCGACGACATATGATTCGGCTCGGACGTAACCTTCTCAAGGCCGCGCTCCTTCATGAACCGAACCCATTTGTCGAGTTGGGCTTCGTCAAAGGTTTCCGCATAGGTGAAAAAGAGATACTCATGAGAGTTTGCTTCCCACAGCTTTGCGCGTTTGACCAGCACATATTGCTCACCAAACGAATGAAATTCAGCAAAGCCGGGAAATGATCTCCCTGCGAACTCGTAATCCCGATGCACATCGAAGAATGCTTCATGTGCAGCGAGAATACGTTTCAGCACCAGTTGCTTTTCGTCCTGTGCCTTCAAAGCCTCGTCTGAAGACCGAAGGGCTGGCTTTCCGTCCGATGCGGCGACATGTTCGGCCACCGCCCTTTCGAAGTTGTCCGACGAACCTGCCTGTTCGACCTGCTCGCCAGTGCCTTTGGCATCTGGTTGAACTGCTGAACCCACGCTCAAGAAATCCGAAAACCTTTCTGCTCCGCAATCGTCGCACCCCACGTCTCAATGCGAACGGCTTATTTTATGTCCTAGGTAACCGCTCGGTAACATAAAAATCGGCATTTTTTTGCGAATGCACAAAGATTTTTCCCAAAAAGAAAGCGCTTGGGGTGAAATCCACCCCAAGCGCTTGCATATCGTGCTTGCTGCATGCCAGCTGCAGCCTTAACGGGCGAGCAGGCTCGCCCGCATCGGCGTGCCGACGCGGCCTGCCGGCTACAGGCTGAAATCCTTCTCGCCGTTGAACACCGCGAGGGCGTCAGCCACTGAATAATCAGCGAGCGTAATGGCGCTGATCGCCTTCGTGAGGCGCACTGCCTCGTCGAGCGAACGCTGATGGATGTTGCGACCCGTTGCGTTTCCGCAGGCGCCGCCGACATGAATCTGATCGTAGAGCTGCGTCAGGAACGTCTTCGCGTCGACGGTCGAACCGCCTGCGCACACGAGACCCGTGCGGCCCGCGGCCATGGAGGCAACCTTCAGGGCTTCGGCGGGAGTGCGCGTATCGTCGCCTTCGGGCTTCGGCGGGTTCACCTTCACGAAGTCGGCGCCGAGACAAAGCGCCACACCAGCAGCGCCCGCGATGAGGTCGGGATCCTTCTCGACGGTGACGGCCTTGCCGCGCGGGTAGATCCACAGCACAACGAGCAAGCCGTTCGCGTGCGCCTGCGCGATGAGCTCGCCAGCCTCGGCCATCATGGTGGACTCGTACTCGCTGCCCAGGTAGATGGTGTAGCCCAGGCCGACGATGTTCACGCCCGCTTCGCGCATGGCGAGGATGGCGTCCAAATCGTAGAGCTGGGGCGAGTAGGGATCGTCCTGCGAAGTCTTCACCAGGTTGGTCTTGGAGTTCATCTTCACGAGGTAGTTGATTTCGGGGTAATCGGCGGCATACTGGGCGATAAGACCACGCTGACCAGCCAAAACACCGCACACGCCCTGACGGCCGATCTCAAAGAGATGCTCGGGCTCGGCGTCGGCCAGATCGATTCCCTCGCCGTAGAAGTCCTTGTTCAAATGCTCGATCTTCTGGTCGCATGCGAAGAGCATGAGTCGACCGGTTCCACGCGTGGCCTTCAGGTAATTGTCGATGTACTCCTCGCGGGACTCGGGCATGACGTCTGCGGGAACACGAACCTGATCACGGGTGATTTTCGGCATGTTGATCCTCCTTTTAGGATGCGATATAAGGCGCCGCGGCCGAAACAACGGCGATTTGTCAGGCGACGCACGGAAGATATTCTAGCAAAAGGGAGGCCTGCGCACCGCACGCGTCGGCAAGCGATATGCGACGCAGGCAAAAGCAGCCGGTGCCTGCCGTTAGAACCATTCCTTTTTATTGAAGACGTAGATTTGCTCGAATTCTGTCTGCGATTTGGAGAGGTACAGCACGCCTTCGACGATGGAGATGACCACCATGGCAAGACCCGCGAGCCCCAAAGAGAAAATGCTGCCCACGATAGTGACGGCGAGCATGATGAAGCCCGGCGTGTTGTAGCCCAGGTAGAACTTGTGGATGCCGAGACTGCCGAGGAAGATAGCCAAAAGCCCCGCCGCCACATGGTCTTTCGTGTTTGGGGCAGCCTGCGCGTAGGGCTGCTGGTACGGCTGGCCATAGGGCTGGGAGTACGCCTGGTTCGCCTGCCAGGGACCTTGCGACTGCTGGTAGGCTTGACCGCCTGGCTGCTGATAGGCTTGACCGTTTGCTTGCCAGTAGGTTTGCCCCCAGACGTCGCTCGCCTGTTGGGAGGACTGGCTCCATGCGTCGTGGCCTTGCTGGTAGGCCTGGCTCCAGGCATCGTGGCCCTGCTGATTCGACTGGTCCGCCCCGCCTGGCTGGTCCGCCCCGCCGATTTCGCTTGATCCCTCGGGCTGGCCGCCTTGAGCCTGCTTCTCGCGCGCTACGCGAAGACGCTCCTGCGCTTCTTTCAACGCTGCTTCGGCGGCGGCAATCTCATCGTTCATGTTGTTGGAATCGCTCATGGAAAACCTTTCGACCTGCGTCCTCGAATTCATGATAGCCGCAGGTAGACGCAACTCGCGATTGCGTTACGCGTCCGTTATCGAGCCGACACCTCGCGGAATACCGGCGTCCACGGGCGTCACGCACTTGCCGCCCGCACCGACGTTATCGATCGTTTTCGCCTTTATCGTGATGGAAGAGGTTCATGATCTTGTCGCGAAAGACAATCGCAACGATTGCGATGACCGCAACGACCGCAAAGATGATGATGCTTTGCGTGATGTTACCGTCCACCAGGCCGTTTGCCGCATAGGTCGAGATGACGATACCCGGGATGCGGCCCACGTTCGACAGAACGAGGAAATCGCGCATGCGCATATTCGTGAGCGGGACCAGGTACGTGAACGTGTCTTTGGGCATCGCGGGAATCAAGAACAAGATGAACACCACGATGGACAGTTTGCCGCTTTCCTCGAAAGCGTTGAATTTGTCGAGGTATTTCGTGGGAACCATATCCCGCACGAACGGCGCGCCCAGACGATGAACCACTGCGAACACAAACGCGCTCGAGATGATGCATCCGAGCAAGACGACCGCGGCACCGAGCCAGGGGCCATACATCATGCCCGCTGCCATCTGAACGACCTCACCGGGAATGAACGCCACGACGATCTGCATGAACTGCATAGCCAAAAGGATGAGAAATCCTAGGGGACCCGCGTTGCGCACGTCGTCGATCACACGGCTGAGCCCGCCCGGCTCGAACGCCTCATGGATGTAAGGCCAGATCAGGATGACGACAATGACCATCAATGCGAAAAACGCGATAAGCCCGCCAAACTTGAAGATATCGCCGCGCGTCATCTCGCGACCGCGAACCGTAGTGACCTCCTGCGCTTTCTCGCGCGCGGCCTCGCGACGTTCATGGTCACGCTCTTTCACCGTCTCGCGGTGCTCGCTTGCGCGCTCGGGCTGAGCCGGCGTCTCCACCTGTGCTCCTTTTCCACCCGACGAGGCTTTCACCTGCGGATTTTTCAGGCTGATGCTTCCATTGCTCACTTCAGAATCGCTTTCTGCATTGCTTTGCACGCGTCTCACCTAGTCGTCACGACGAGCCTTGTCGAACTCTTCCTTGAACGCCGAGAACATGCCGCCGGCAGCCTTGAGCTGGCTGCCGACTGCGCGCCCGATTCCCTCTGACGCCGAATCCCGAGAGGTCTTCTTCGCCGGCTTCTTCTTCGAGACCTCATCGGGGACGACCTCGGTTGCGTCCTCTTCAACGTCGTCAACGGCAAGGGCTTCCTCGTCGGTTGCGCAGTTCTTCTCGGGCTTGGGGCCGCGCGCCTTGTCGTATTCCTCTTTAAACTCGGAGAACATGCCCGTCGCCTTGCCGATTTGCTTGCCGGTCGCATAAGCTCCCTTGTTCACCGCGTCGCCAGCAGCGTGCGCAGCTTCGTTGACCTTGGGTTTTACCTTATCGACCGCGGTATGCGCCTTGTCCATGGCGACAGCGGTGGCGGCACCCGCCTTCTCGGCAGCGCCCCCTTCGACCGCGATTTCGGCCGCCTCGTCCTTCACCAGAATGGCACCGAGGACAGGGTTCTCGCCCGATCCCTCGTATTCCCCCGCAAGCGCGCAACCGATGCCGCGGCGAAATCCCAGCACGAGATTGCCTGGGACCGAGCGCGTGCCCAAAAGCGCGTTTGCCGTCGCCCCCGTATCGACCAAGAAAGACTCGACCTTGCCTGTCACCAGGCTAAACGTCACCACACCAACGGTGCCAAGCGTCGCGCCCGACTCGGTGATCACAGGCATTCCGCCCCAGATGACGCAGTCGTCCAAACGCACGTCGATCGCCTTGCAAGCTGCTTTGTCACGCGTTTTCGAGTCGTCGGACAAAACGACGCGCCCGTCCTCAAACTCGAAGCCGTCAAGCGAGACGAACAGGTCCTTGCGGTGGAACATCCAGAGCAAGTCGGGGCGCTTGACCATGATGCCGATGCACCGGCGCTCCTTGGGATGGTAAACGAACGCGCGCACTTTGCCGATGCGCTTCGTCGCGTTCTTCCCTCCCATGACGCGAACGTTGTAGAGTTCCTTGGTTGTGATGAGATTGCTTGCCATTTCGTCCCCGGAAAATCAGAGGGGCGCGCTGTATGCAGTGGAAACCGCACACGAGCATTGCGCCCCTTTCACATGCGCTCTTGGTGCGAGCGCGTCGTCCTGCTGTTGGTTACGCCTGTTCGCCTTCGGAGGCACCCGCAGCCGGCGCCTCTTCCTGAGCGACCTCGACCGGAATCTCTTCGGAGGCCGCAGCCGCAGACTCCTCGGCGTTCTTAGCGACTTGCGCGGCGATGCGGGCACGGGCGGCCTCGATCTTCTCGCGGAGGTCATCGGTGCCATCGGGAGCAGGCTTCACACCGCTTTTCACCTCCTGCACACGGGAAGCGGCTGCGCCGTAGATTTCCTGCCCCTTCGAGGCGACGGCGGAAACGACGTTCTGGCCCTTGGCGACGGCGTCCTGCGCAAACGACTGAGTGCGCGTAGCCGCCTCAGGACCTGCGACTTCTTCAACAACCTGCTGTGCGGTGGAGGCGGTTTGGGCGCCCAGTTCCTGAGCTTCGCCCCACACGGCATTTGCCTTCTCAGCAACCATGTTGCGAGTCTCGCTGCCCGTGCGCGGTGCGCACAGAAGCGCCGCGACTGCACCGACAAGACCGCCTGCCAGAAAAACTCCGAGTTTGTTGCCCATAACGGCCTCCTTCAAGACGTTTTCTCGATGCGCTCATTATAGGTGCTCACAGGGCAACACCGCCCAAAATCGCGACCCCTCCACTAATCGGTTGCCGTTTCGTCGAAGACAGCTGCGACCCTCGAGCACAAGAAAGGCCCGCGAACAGGCCTTTCCCCTAAAACGATTAGTGTGCCACCAGCTCGCCTAGCAGAAGACGGCGCCGCGCTCTTTCGCGTTGCTGACCAGCTCGTTCAGTACGGCTGACAGGCTCAAGCCGCCCGCCTTGCAAGCCGCGGGGAACAGCGAGGTCTCCGTCATGCCCGGGGACACGTTCGTCTCCATCACGCGCGCCTGCGCGCCGTCCCAGATCAAGTCGATTCGGCCCAAGTCGCGAAGGCCGTACGCGCGATACACCTCCAAGACCGCACGCTCGATCTCCGCGCGAATCGCCTGGGCATCAGCCTCGTTCGAGGACAAAGACTCATTGCGCACCGGCGCGTAGTAGTCGACCAAGCTCGCGTCCATGCGGGCGGCGGTGTCGTAGAGCCCACGCTTGGGGACGATTTCCACCGGAGGCAGCGCATGCGCGTCCCAGCCGGTACCGATAACGGAAACTGCCAGCTCAACGCCTTCGATCCACTGCTCGATCACCACGTGGTCGTCGTAGGACAGCGCATCGAGGATCGCCTCGCCCAGATGGTCGATGTCGTCGACGCGGTGCACGCCCATCGCAGAACCGCCGTGAGCCGGCTTCACCGCCACGGGATAGCCGCCGTGAACGCGCTCCTCCACCAAATCGAGCGCCGTCGCGGCACCCATATCCTTGAAGGCATCTCGCGCGATGCAGATTCCCTGCGGCCACGAGGCGACCGCAGGCTCATCGGTGAGCTCGCGATATGCCTCCATCGTCGCGTGCAGCGAGTCCTTGTTCTGAGCACGACGGCACACGAGCGCATCGGAGCCGACGTAGGGGATGCCCAAAAGCTCGAGCAGACTTTGGATGGAACCGTCCTCGCCGTGCTTGCCGTGAAGCGCGCTGTAGCACACGTCGGGGCGTTCGCTGCGCAGCGTGGGCACCAGCTCGCGCGTCGTGTCGAGCGGGACGACCTTGTGCCCGGCTTCCTCGAGCGCAGCGCACACGTTCTTGCCGCTAGCCAGCGAAAACTCTCGCTCGAACGAGGTTCCGCCCATCAAAACCGCAACTTTGAGACCCATGTTGTTCCCTTTCGATAACGCCGTTCGCACGGCGCGGAATGTTTGCCGCTATTCTTCCGGCACCTTGATGGCGCCCGCATCGATGAACGCGCGATAGAGCTCCAGGCGCTCCTCGATCACTTTCGCTAGGCGACGAATCGCCTCCGTGATGTTCTCGGGCGTTTCGTAGCTGAAGTTCAGGCGCATGCAGTTTCTGCCCGTCACGCCGTCGACGTAGAAGCTATCGCCCGGGCAGAACGTCACGCCCGCCTCAAGCGCGTCGGCGAGCATGCTGCCCGTGTCCACGTACTTCGGCAGCGTAACCCACAAGAAGAAGCCGCCCTCCGGGTGCGTCCAGGATGCCTCAGGCGGGAAGTATTCCTCGAGCGCGGCGAGCATGGCATCACGGCGCTCGCCATAGGTCTTGATGAACTTCTGCAGCGTGCGCTGCCACGGCGTGTCCGTGAAGTAGTGCTCAACCACGACCTGGTCAAACGTCGAGCCGCACAAGTCGGCGCCCTGCTTCACCAGGCTGATGCGAGCGAGCACGTCAACAGGCGCGCAAATCCAGCCGATGCGAAGGCCCGGCGCGAAGATCTTCGAGATGGTGCCCAGATAGATGACGCGATCGTCCTGCGCCTTCAGCGGGACCATGTGCCCACCTTCGTAGCGCAAACGGCCGTAGGGGTCGTCCTCGATGATCATGAAGTCGTACTCATGCGAGAGCTCGATGAGACGTTTGCGGCGCTCGCCTGTCATAGTGACGCCGCCGGGGTTCTGGAAGTTGGGAATGGTGTAGAGCATCTTCAGGCGCTTGTTTCCCTTGCCGATGCGCTTGAGCTCCTCTTCCAGCAGATCCATGCGCATGCCCTCGTCGTCGAAAGGCACGGAGTGAATCTCGGGCTCGTAGGCGTTGAATGCGGAAAGCGCCGTTAAGTAGGTAGGGCCTTCTACCAAGACGATGTCGCCCTTGTCGAGAAACGTCTCGCCGAGCAGGTTCAATGCCTGCTGGGCGCCGGATGTGAGCAGCATCTCCTCGGGCTTCACGCGGACGCCGATGTCGCGCATGATGTCGCAAAGCGCCTGACGGGTTTCCAGTCGGCCGTTCGTCGAGCCGTACTGCAGGGCAACAGCGCGCTCGTCGGTGATGGCGGCGTGCACCGCCTTCTGGATGGCGCGCTGCGGGAGAAGCGACACGTCGGGCATGCCACCTGAAAGCGAGATGATGTCCGGGCGAACCGCCGCGGCGAAAAGGTCGCGCACGGCGCTCGAGCGCAAATTCCTCACACGATCGGCGATTTTGTCGCTCGTTTGGTCGAATTTCATGTGTGCCGTAGTCATGATGCTTAGAGTACCACCGCCTCGTTAATCGCGCAGAGGGCATCCTTAAAAGCACGCAGGGCCACCAAATCGTCCGTGAAATTCACTTCCACGCGCGCGAGGCCTCGCTGCTCGTCGAGCCACTGCGTCGTTCCGACGTACGTAAAGCTTTGTGACAGAGTACCGCTTTTCTCGGCCACCACCTGCAAATCGATGACGAGGTGCTCAAGCAAGTGGGGCAACGGCGTATGATCGATCACTGCGCCGAAAGTGGGGCCCTCGTCGTTCACGCACGCATGGTGCACCAGGTTGGGAAATCGCGCGCAGATTCGCGCGGCGAGCTCGGGCGTCGTTGTGCGGAATCCGGCGGCGACGTCGATGTTCGCCTCGATTCGCCGTGGGCGCACACAGATGCGCGAGGCGCGGATGACTTCCATCACGCGCCCTGAGATGCGACCGGCCGGGATGCGGTGCCCCGGGATGCGGCCTGGGACGCAGCCGCCCCAGACGCGCCCTCCGACGATAAGTTCTGTGGCGTGCGGGTGAGGACCATGGTCGAATCGCCCGAAAGCTCGGGGCTCGCCTGTTCTCCCTGGATGGCGCGGCCGAGGGCAGCGATTGTCCAAGAGATGTCCTCGGAGAGCGAATTTCCCCAGGTAGTTTCCCCATCACGTAAGGCAAGCGTCTGCCTGTCGAGCGAGAAGCGATAGCGCGCCTCGCCTTCCATGTTGCCGAAGGAGAGTGAAAGCGTCTTCGCGCCCTCGTCAATCGTGTAGGAATACGTGACGTCGTCGGCGAGCTTGATTCCGTCTGCCGTGACGTCGACCGTCTTCTGCGTGCCAGCGATGTACCACGTGCCTTGGATATCTTGCGCGTCGTTCGCGAACGTCCAGCGCCAACAGGAGAAGGCGACGACGACGGCCGCCACAACGAGAACCACGGCGCCGGCGACGACGAAAGGCCACTTCCTGCGCTTTTTCGCAGAAGAAGGGCGGGGGGCGTCCTCGCGATCACGCGACGATGCGCCCCCCGTGCGCGCGGACGAGCGAGCGCCCGCGCGTTGTTGATTGCGAGAATCCACGCCCGTTATTCCACCGGCTTGATGACATCGGTGCCCATGTAGGGAACAAGCACGTCAGGGACCTTGATGGTGCCGTCGGCCTGCTGGTAGTTCTCCAGGATGGCGGCCATGGTGCGGCCCGCGGGCAGGCCGGAGCCGTTGAGCGTGTGCAGGTAGCGCGAGCCCTTGAAGTTCGCTGGGTCGCGATACTTGATGTTGGCGCGGCGCGCCTGGAAGTCGCCGCAGTTCGAGCAGGAAGAGATCTCCTTGTAGCCGTTGTAGCTCGGCAGCCACACCTCGACGTCGTAGGTCTGGCGCGCGGAGAAGCCCAGGTCGCCCGTGCACAGCGAGATGACGCGGTACGGAAGGCCGAGCTGCTGGAGCAGGTATTCCGCCTCGGCGGTCATGCTCTCGAGCTGGTTGTCGGAGTCCTCCGGCGTGGCGAACTTCACCATTTCAACCTTGTCGAACTCGTGCTGGCGGATGATACCGCGCGTGTCGCGGCCCGCCGAGCCCGCCTCTTCGCGGAAGCACGGGGTGAACGCGGTGTACCAGCGCGGCAGCGTGTCGGCGTCGAGCACCTCGCCCGCGTGCAGGTTCGTGAGCGTGACCTCGGCGGTCGGGATGAGGAACATGTCACCCGACACGTGATAGGCGTCGTCTTCGAACTTGGGCAGCTGGCCGGTGCCCACCATGGTCTCGCGCTTCACGACCACGGGCGGCCACCATTCCTTGAAACCGCGGGAGGTATGTGTGTCGAGGAAGTAGTTGATAAGCGCGCGCTCGAGGCGTGCACCTGCGCCACCGAGCACGGTGAAGCGGCTGCCGGAGATCTTGTTGCCGCGCTCGAAATCGAGAATGTCGAGGTCAGTGCCGAGGTCCCAGTGGGGCTTGGGCTCGAAGCCCTCTGCCGCGAAATCGCGCGGGGTGCCCCAGCGACGGCGCTCGGGGTTTTCGGTCTCGTCCTTGCCGACAGGCGTCGCGGCGCAGGGGATGTTGGGCACGTGCAGCATGAGGTCGCGCAACTCAGCATCGATGGCCTCGCGCTTCGCGGAGACCTCGTCGAGCTCCTCGTTGATGGCGCGGACGCGCTCCTTGGCGGTCTCGGCCTCGTCCTTTTTGCCCTCGCGCATCATCTCGCCGATGGACTTCGACGCGGCGTTGCGCTCTTGCTGAAGCGCCTCTTCCTTCACGATGGCGGCGCGGCGGTTCTCGTCAAGGCTTGAGAAGCGCTCCGCATCCCATGAAGCGTTGCGGTTCTTCATCGCCTCGGCGACTGCTTCTTGGTTTTCGCGGACGTACTTGATGTCTAACATGAGACGCGCTCCTTCTTGCCTTCGGGCCGTCGCTGCGCACACCTCGCGCGCAGCCTTGTTTTACACGGTCGAACCAGTATAGCGCAGCGAAAACCCTACGAGCCCACATGCCCAAGCCTTCACGCGAAACGAAGACGTGAGCGGAGCGAAACGTCCGTTGTTTTGCCCAATATGCTGGACAAATTTCCCCGCATTTTGTTCAGCATATTGGACCCGATCAGCGCCACCTTACACGCTCTCGCATCTCGAGAGTATTGGAGCAAAAAGCCCAGCGAGGGGCGCTCGCTGCCCAGACCTTCCCCGAACGTGGAATCTTCGCGCGAGGCGTGCGCGGTATACTGGTTCACGTTATGCTTATGCGGTTGCGACAACGAGCCGCAACGCGCCACCTCCGAAGAAGCAACGAGGCCAACATGGATATTACCGAGCTGTACCATTTTCTTTTCGAGACACCTGAAGGTGTCGGATGCCTGGTCGGCATCTGCCTGGTGCTGAGCCTGATCGTCTGCGTGATCATGGAGCGCCGCACGCGCAAACGTTTCGCGGACCGCCCGAAGGGCGAGGACGATTGGTCGATCTTCGACGATGACGACGAGGACGAGGAAAAGGAAGACTAGCATCATGACAAGCGCGAACGACCTGCATCTCTACGAGCGCCACGGCGACTACATCCCGCGCGTCGCTGCCGTCCATGACCTGTGCGGGTACGGGAAATGCTCACTCGGCGTGGCGATTCCCGTGCTTTCCGCCGCAGGCTGCGACGTGTGCCCCGTGCCGACAGGGCTGTTCTCCAGCCACACCGCCTTCCCCGGCTGGTACATGCACGACACGACGAGCATCATGAAGGACTACACGGACGCGTGGAAGGGCATCGGGGTCGAGATCGACGCCGTGTACTCCGGCTTTCTGGGCGCGCCCGAGCAAGTTGATCGCATTCGCGATTTGTACGAGACCTACCCCAACGCACTGCGCGTGGTCGACCCCGTCATGGCCGATCACGGCAAGGTCTACCCCACCTACACGCCCGAGCTGTGCGACGCGATGGCCGAACTTGCCGCCGGCGCCGATATCCTCACGCCGAACCTCACCGAGGCCGCCATCATCTTAGGCGAGCCCATCGGCGACGACTGGTGCGGCACCGACATCTCCGACGCGGAGGCGGCGCGCATGATCGATGCGCTCGTCGCGAAGGGCGCCAAGCATGTGGTGCTCAAGGGCATCCAGCGCGAGGGCGAGAGCGTCATCCGCAACTTCGTGGGCGGCGTGGACTGCGACATGTTCGAGGCCGCGAACGAGTATCTGCCCTACATGCTGCACGGCACGGGAGACTTGTACTGCTCCTGCCTGATGGCGGCCGTCATGGCTGGTCGCAGCCTACGCGACGCTGTCGTGTTCGCGGGCGACTTCACGCACGACGCGATGATCGTGTCAGCCAAGCAGCCCGATTTCAAGAACCGCGGCGTGAGCTTCGAGCCGCTTCTGGGGAAGGTCGCCCAGCTTTTAGGGTAGAAGCGCGCGGCCTACTGCCTGATTTTGTCGGGAATGCCCAGGGCGGCAAGCACGACGCCCACAAGTCCGGGCACGATCGAGCCGATGAGCGCCATCGTGCTCGGCGGCATCCACGACGCGGGGTTTGCCGCCCACGCGGCAGCGCAGACGCCCAATACGAGGACGACGGTCCCCACGAGCGCAGCCGCGACATCAACCTTACGTGACATCCCCCAGCGGGAAAGCGCGCTCATCGCCGCCGCAGCGATAACCCAGCTCGCGAACACGCACCACGTGCCCGGCTTCAGCAGCATGCCGCCAAGGCGCGCCTGCGTCTGCGCACCGATCCCCGTACTCGAAAGCACCGCCGACGCTACCGCATCGGGGTCGGCGACGGCGTTGCTTCCCGCCGATACCGCACCTGACATCGTTGCGTAATCCCAGTACATCGGCGCGTTCCAGTCAATCATGCCCGACGTGCCCAAGCTGCCGAGTGCAAGCGCGCAAAGCCCAGCGAACGCCGCCGTTGCCGCCGCGCGGGCAACCGAGACGATGAGGCTGCCCGCGACAACCGGCGAGAGTGGCGCGAAACCGACCGCCCCCGAAAGCGGGCCCAAAAGGGCTGCGACCGCAGGCGCATCGGAGCCGCGCGCAGCGAACCACCACCAGATAACGGTGCCAAGGAAGAGAAGGATCCCCGGTGCGTAGGCGCCGTTCGCCGTAAGAGACACCCCCAAGATGGCGAACGATGCGAGCGCTCCCACATGGGGTTTTATCGCTGCGAGCACGCACACCGCCGCAAGCAGGCCCCAAAACACCGGGTTCGAAAACACGCCAGGGCCGAAGGCGGGGAAGTTCACGAGCGCGACAGCACCCACCAAGGCTGCCGCGGCGACGGACACCACGCGCGCAACCACTGCCATCACGCGGGGCGTCAAGTGGTCGACCAAGGGGACGCGCGGCGCGGCGGGCGCAGGTTCCCCTTCGCCGTCCTCGTCTTCCCCTTCCCCATCGACTCCGTTGACCAGGCGCGATAGTTCCGCTTTGCCCGCCTTCACATCGCCCAAGTAGGGCATGAGCTCCTCGTCGAATTCCCGCACCGTGGCGTATCGCTCCGCCGGGTCGGGGTCGAGCGCATAGAACATCACGTCGTCGATGCCCTCTTCCACGTCGTCCCAGCACAGCGAGGGAAGCACGAGCTCGGCGTTTTCAATCGCCGCCGCGGCGCGGGGCAGGTCGCGCGCGAAGAAGGGGTTGTCGCCCACGAGCATCTCGTAGGTCAGGCTCGCAAGCGCCCATTCATCGCAGCGGACGTCGAGCGCCTCGGAGCGCATCTGCTCGAGCGGCATGTAGCCGATCGTGCCGCCGCCCGCACGCCCCGTACCGTTGGCATCGGCGAGGGTCGCCAAGTCGAAGTCGGTCACCTTCACCTCGCCCTGGCGGTTGATCAGCACATTCGCGGGCTTGATGTCGAGATGCAGCACGTTGTGGGAATGCGCGACCTCGAGCGCATGCGCGATGCTCGAGAAGACGTGCGCAACCACATCGAGCGTGAGATCGCCGTCGTGCTCGCGCAAGAACCGTTCGAGCGTCGTCCCCTCCACGTACTCCATGATGAGGTACGCCGTGGAATCCTTGACCTCGAAGTTGTATACCGTGACGATATTCGCATCGCTGAACTGGGCAATCGCCCGAGCTTCCGCGAGACCGGGGATGTCGGAGGCAAGAGGATCGTCTAGAGAGCCGAAATCTTCGGCGCCTTCACGATTTTCGAAGTCGCCAAGGCCGACGGGGCCACGGTCCGGCCCGAAGCCTGAAGCAAAATCCCCTGGCAAAACCGCGAGCGCGGAGGGCGCTGCCGCCTCCAAATCTTCGGGAACGTCTTCCCAAGGGGGGATGTCCTCAGGGCGAACGACCTGCGTCGGCGCCGATGGCGCGGTCTCGCCTTCGACACGCGCATGACGGGCCGCCTTCGGCTGATCGAAGGGCGCGACCCGGTTCGAGGAGCCAGGCGACACCTTCGGCAGCTCGATGCACTTGATGGCGACCTTGCGGCGCATCTGCGTATCCCATGCGACCTGCACCGTCGCGAAGCCACCCGCGCCGGCTTCCGACATCGGGCGATAACGATCGAGTATGAGCTGTTTGCCTGCCATGTGACTCCGAGTCCGTTTGAGCTGCGTTTGCTATCGAGAAGTATAGCCAAGCAAAGCCCGCGCGTCCCCTTCGAAAGCGAGATGTATCGCGCGCCCCGAAGCCCCTACACCAGGAGTATGCCAACTTGGGATATGATGCCGCTCCTGCATGGCCATCTTCTCGACTTCCTCCTCACGGTGGACAAAAACCGTCCGATATGTGAGGAGTTAGTTTTGGGCAACTCGACTTTGAAAAAAATGACCTGGGCAAACGCAGAACTTTACGAAGGCAACCACTCGCATCGCGCTTTTCAGACTCACATATCGGCGATTTCTGTCCACGATATTGGATTTCCGCGAAAAAGGGGTCGCGTCGGTAGCCTCCCGAATGACGATGCATCAACCCATTTTGGAGGGAGGACGAGGGGTGGGCGACTGGCGGGCTGGCGGGCGGCGGGCTTGCGGCTGGCTGGCAGGCTGGCAACAAGCTGGCGGCTAGCGGCGACCGAGCTAACAGCGGGAGGCGACAACCGGACAGGCGGAAGACAGTCGAACGCGGAAGGCTCCGCCCCACGCCCGGCGCAGAGCGAACGACAGAGCGCCCGATCCCGCCCTATGCCATGGTGTAGGGCGCGACGGCGCGCACGACGGCGTCTTTCACCAAGGAATGCTTGTCGCCATCTTCAACCCACACGACGAGGCTCGCGCGGTAACCGGACTCCATAGCCTCCGTGAAGAGCACCTGCGGCTCTTGCGACATGCCTCCACCCACTTTTTGTGCTGCTTGACCTGCAGCTTTGACAATCTTCGCAGCAACGGCATCAAGGTCTGCGCCACCCGTGGTGACAATCAGGGGCACCACCACCTTTGTAAGCGGCGGCAGATGCGTGAGCGACGACTTGTTGATCACCGAGTTCGGCACCACGTCGCGCTCACCCGAAAGCGTCTCGAGCGAGGTGTGGCGCCACGTCACATCGTGCACGACGCCGCGCCGCCCGCCGACCTCGATGTAGTCACCCGGCTCCACGAGCCCGGTGATACTCACCTGCACGCCGCCGATCAGGTTCGAGAGCGTGTCCTGGAAGCCGAGCGAGATGGCGATGCCACCGATACCGAGCGCGGTGATCGCCGCTGAGACGTCGATTCCGAAGCAGCTCGACAGCACCACGCTCACGCCGACGGCCCACACAGCGATGCGGGCGATATTGACGAAGATGCTCGACGAGGGC
>OLRA01001936.1_pt1 | contig 22368 bp, 19 predicted proteins | sample 1673011 | NCBI WGS metagenome assembly OLRA01 (sample SAMEA3136746, study PRJEB25190) | human gut metagenome | reverse complement strand
TGATCGAGCATGACATGAGCCTGGTGATGAACGTCTGCCAGCGCATCCAGGTGCTTGATTACGGACGCACCATCGCCGCCGGCACGCCGGAGGAGATCGCCAACAATCCGCAGGTCATCTCCGCGTATCTGGGTTCCGATGATGACGACGATGACGAAAGCGAGGAGGAGGCCTGATGCTGGAAGTCAAGAACCTTTCCGTTTCGTATGGTGCCATCGAAGCCGTCAAGGACATCAGCTTCACCGTGAACGACGGCGAGATCGTGTCCCTGATCGGCGCGAACGGCGCTGGCAAGACCACCACGCTGCACACCATCACCGGTCTGGTACCGGCGAAATCCGGTTCCGTGATGTACAACGGAGTGGATCTGCTGAAAACCCACAACAACAAGATCGTGACCCTCGGTATGGCGCACATTCCGGAAGGGCGCCACGTCTTCACACGCATGAGCGTCGAAGAGAACCTGGAGATGGGCGCGTTCAGCCTGAAGGACCAGTCGGACCTCAAGAAGGACCTCGACATGGTCTACGGCCTGTTCCCCCGTCTGAAGGAACGCCGTAACCAGAAGGCCGGCACGTTGTCCGGCGGCGAGCAGCAGATGCTGGCGATGGGCCGCGCGCTGATGAGCCATCCGAAGACAATCCTCATGGACGAGCCGTCCATGGGCCTGTCCCCGAAGCTCGTCAAGGAGATCTTCTCCATCATCCGCAAGCTGCACGAGCAGGGCATCACGATTCTGCTGGTCGAGCAGAACGCCAAGATGGCGCTGTCGATCGCCGACCGCGCATACGTGCTGGAAACCGGCCGTATCACGATGGAAGGCGACGCCAAGGAACTGCTCAACAACGAGCAGGTGCGCAAGGCGTATCTGGGCGCCTGATTCGTGCCGTATCCGCCTTGTCGGCTTGGACGCATCCAAACCGACAGGGCTTTTTCTATATCCGATGGAATATTCGCCGGTCGTGTTCCCTCCATTCGGGCGCGCCATCGAGCCATGCCTTACAATAGGTAAGTTGACTGGCTGAAAGGGAGGTGTCATGAGCGAGATTTGCACAGTAAACGACGAATCCCTTGCCCGGGCCGTTGAAATCATCCATGATGGCGGATTGGTGGTCATCCCCACTGACACGGTGTACGGCGTCGCCTGCGATCCGCGTAACATCGAGGCGATCCGCAAGGTGTTCGCAGCCAAACAACGACCGAAATACAAGTCGTTGCAGGTGTTGCTGCCGTCAATCGAAAGCATGGAGAAGCTGCATCTGACCTTGCCGGTGCCGCTCAACCGTCTGGCCGCCATGTTCATGCCGGGCGCTTTTTCGCCGATAGCGGAAGCGGAAGACGACTGTTCGCTTGCCACGTTGCGTCATGATCCGACAACCGGCAAAGCCACACAGGGCGTGCGCATCCCCAATTCCGCGGTCGCGCTGCGTATTCTGCGAGCCACCGGGCCGTTGGCCGCCACCAGCGCCAACCGTTCCGGCGAGGAAAGCGCACAAACGGTGCAGGAAGCCGCGGACGCGCTGGGAGATGCGGTGGATCTGTATTTGGACGGGGGAGCGACTCCGGGACATGTATCGTCCACGGTGGTTGCAGCCGACCCGCACGAGCGCGACGGCATCGCGATTCTTCGGGAGGGAGTGATTCGCGAGCTGGTCATCCGTAAGGCTTTAACACTGAATGGCGGTGCTTTGGGCGCATGAGAATCTACCTGTTCATTGCCGCGGTCGCAGGTGGCGTCACCTATCTGCTCACGCCGCTGATCCGGCACATCGCCATCGAAATCGGCGCAGTCGGCGAAGTGCGTGCACGCGACGTGCATACCGTGCCGACGCCACGCATGGGTGGACTGGGCATGCTTATCGGCTTCACCGTTGCCATGCTGTTCGCCTCTCGCATCCCTTTCATCGAAGGCCTGTTCGCCCAATCGCATCAGGCATGGGTGATTCTAGCCGGCGCCATCATGATCAGCCTACTGGGCATGGCCGACGATTTGTGGGACCTTGACTGGATGCTCAAACTCGCCGGTCAGCTGCTCATCTCCGTGTTTGTGGCCTGGGGCGGCCTGCAGATCATCTCGTTGCCTCTCGGCTCGCTCGTCACCGCGTCGCCGAGCCTGTCGATGGCCATCACCGCGTTCCTTATCGTCGCGTCCATCAACGCGGTCAACTTCGTGGACGGTCTTGACGGCCTCGCTTCGGGCATCGTCGCGATCGGCGGCATCGCCTTCGCCATCTATTCGTACATCATCGCAAGAAGCTCGCCGTCGTACGCATCCATGGCAACGCTGATCGACATCGCCATGGTCGGCACCTGCGTCGGTTTCATCCTGCATAACTGGCATCCCGCAAAACTGTTCATGGGCGACTCCGGTTCCATGCTGCTTGGCTACCTGATCACCTGCGCGTCGATCGTCATGACCGGCCGTCTCGACCCGGCATCCATCCACGCCAGCATCTACCTGCCGGTGTTCATGCCGATTCTGCTGCCGATGCTCGTGCTGTTCCTGCCGATTCTCGACATGTGCCTTGCCATCGTGCGGCGGTTGAGCAAAGGCCAGTCGCCGATGCATCCCGATCGCATGCACCTGCACCACCGCATGCTGCGCATCGGACACACCGTGCAGGGCGCGGTGCTGATTCTCTGGGGGTGGGCGTCGCTGATCGCATTCGGCTCGATCATGATTCTGTTCTTCAAAGCGCAGTATGTGCTGATTGGCTTCCTCATTGCGGCGGCGCTGCTGACGGTCGCCACGATGTACCCGTATCTGAAACACCGCATTCCCGAAATCCGTGAGGAAAACGCAATCTCCGGAACCGATGCGCAACATGCGTCGGTCGGACGCGCGCGCGGCGACAAAACGCGCGGTGGACGCTGATCGTCCGTCCGGCGCAATCGCAAGAAAAACTGATGAAACGCTTTGCCAAACGATATAAGCAGCTTTTATTACGATTGATAATTTCGGCTTTTCGCGCCGTGTCGCAGTAAGTCAGCCCACGTTCATATAGTGGGTCTATGGCTACAATTCCTGATATGAATGCAGATTCCACGTTCGCCCCACTTCCTCCGATTTTCGCCCAGCTTGGCCTCGCCTATGACGATGTGCTGCTGCTGCCGAACGAGACGGACGTCATTCCGTCCGAAGTGGACACCACCACCCATCTCACACGCAACATCACGATGAAGGTCCCGGCGATCTCCGCCGCGATGGACACCGTCACCGAATCCGACATGGCCATCGCCATGGCTCGCAACGGCGGCATCGGCGTGCTGCACCGCAACCTTTCCATCGACGACCAGGCCGCCCAGGTCGACATCGTCAAGCGTTCCGAATCCGGCATGATCAGCGATCCGCTCACCGTGAGCCCGGACGTGACCCTCGCCGACCTCGACAAGCTGTGCGGCCGTTTCCACATCTCCGGCCTGCCGGTCGTGGACAAGGACAGCAAGCTCGTCGGTATCATCACCAACCGTGACATGCGTTTCATCGCTTCCGAGGATTACGACCGTTTGAAGGTCTCCGAGGTCATGACCCGCGAGAACCTCATCACCGGTCCGTCCGACATCTCCAAGGAAGACGCGCACGACCTGTTGGCCAAGCACAAGGTCGAGAAGCTGCCTCTGGTCGATTCCGAAGGCCACCTGACCGGTCTGATCACCGTCAAGGACTTCGTCAAGACCGAACAGTATCCGGACGCCACCAAGGATGAGCAGGGCCGTCTGCGCGTCGCCGCCGGCATCGGCTTCCTGGGCGACGCCTACAACCGTGCTTCCGCTCTGATGGAAGCCGGCGTGGACGTGCTCGTGGTCGACACCGCCAACGGTGAGGCCAAGCTGGCTCTCGACATGATTCGCCGCCTGAAGTCCGATTCCGCGTTCAATGGCGTGGACATCATCGGCGGCAACGTCGCCACCCGCCAGGGTGCGCAGGCCATGATCGACGCCGGCGTCGACGCCGTCAAGGTCGGCGTCGGCCCGGGCTCCATCTGCACCACCCGCGTGGTCGCCGGCGTCGGCGTCCCGCAGCTCACCGCCGTGTACGAGGCCGCCCAGGCCTGCCGCGCCGCTGGCGTGCCGTGCATCGCCGACGGTGGCATCCACTACTCCGGCGACATCGCCAAGGCCCTCGTGGCCGGCGCATCCTCCGTGATGCTCGGCGGCACCCTCGCGGGCTGCGAGGAAGCTCCGGGCGAGAAGGTGCTCCTGCACGGCAAGCAGTACAAACTGTACCGTGGCATGGGCTCCCTGGGCGCCATGGCTCCGCGTGGCAAGAAGTCCTACTCCAAGGACCGTTACTTCCAGGCCGACGTCACCTCCAACGACAAGGTCGTTCCGGAAGGTGTCGAAGGCGAAGTGCCGTACCGCGGACCGCTCAACGCCGTGCTGTACCAGATGATCGGCGGCCTGCACCAGTCCATGTTCTACATTGGCGCGCACAACATCTCCGAAATGCCGGAACGTGGCCGCTTCATCCGCATCACCGACGCTGGCCTGCGCGAATCCCATCCGCACGACATCGTCATGACCGCCGAGGCGCCGAACTACTCCGGCCGTCAGTGATTGGCGAATACCGCGCGAAACGCATACGACGCGACTAAACGCTAGATAATACGAAACCCGTCCGGTGGCAGGAATGCCGCTGGACGGGTTTCGTGCGTTTTCGGCAGCTATTGGTTTAGTGACGTTTAGTTAATTGAGCCATGTCGATGGCACCGTATGAACGTCAACTTACGCGTTCCGTGGTGCCACGCAGCACCAGCGACGTCGGCATGACGGTGAACGGCTCGTCAAGCGTCTCGCCATTGAGCAGCGCAAGCGTCTTACGTGCAGCGATACGGCCGATTTCCGCCGGATCCTGATGCATGGTGGTCAGATCCAATGCGGTGGCGGTGTCGTCATCATCGAATCCGACCAGCGACACGTCCTGTGGCACGCGCCATCCCATGCGCCGCAGCTCCTTCAGCAGGGGAGCGGCCACGGCGTCGACGGAGACGCAGATGGCGGTCGGCTGCTTTGGAGCGCTGAGCAGCTGCGCGACGATGCCGGAATAGATGTCCTGCTCGCTGCGAGCATCGATATGGGATAGTGACGGCATGACGATGATGTCTTCATCCGCGTAACCGCAAGCTTGTGAGGCTTCGCTGAATCCCTTCTTGCGCAGCCTGTCGGAGCAGACGAACGGCGTGGTGTTGATGGGCTGTTCGATGTAGGCGAGCGTCTTATGCCCTAACGATTTGAGGAACCGTACAATCGTCGCCATGGAAGCCTCGTCGTCGATGGCGACGCCGGCGTCGAGACCGTGCGTGCTCGGCGCGTTCATGCCGACCACCGGAATGGTCAGATCGCCAAGCACCTGCTTCTTCGCCTCGTCGAAGTCAAATGACGCCTCGATGACCGCGTCGACGTTGCGGTTGCCCGGAAGATTTTGGAAAAACGCATCCAAATCGTCCTGCGTCCACACGATGTAAGGAACAATGTCGTATCCGGCCTTCGACATCACCTCGTAAATGCCTTCGAAGGCGTGGGCGTTGAACCAGCTGCTGATTTCGTTCGGCAGCAGCACGGCGACTCGCATGGTTTTGCCGGATGCCAGGGACGACGCGCTTTTCGAAAAGGAGAAATGCAGGCGCTTCGCCTCCTGCTCGATGCGTTCCCTGGTTTCGGGACTGACCCTGTCGAGCCCGCGAAGCGCGCGGGACACGGTGGAGACGGACACTCCGGCTGCCTGGGCTACGTCTGCGATGGTGGTTCGTGGCATGGTCGGATGGCTCCTTAGGGTGGACTATGCGGGCGGTCGGTTGCCCGCGACTGCTTCACTCTATCACGACACGCTGCTTTTGTAAAAACGCTTGCATAGCTTCAGGTGTTGTTATTGCTTGCTTTTTGAAGTGCTGCCACCTTGTTCTGCCTCCTGTGGTTTGCGCTTTTTTGCACAAGCGTTATTATTGATTATGTCAAGCAATGCGATAACAGCAACGAAGCTACACAACACAACATAACCATCGTAGGAAAATCAACGAAAATCGTTCTACGTACGGAGTTGTGATACGTGCGCACGGTGCACAAGCGTTTGTATGAAAGGGGACAACATGACCGAAGTCAACGATCCGTCGCTGTGGTGGAAGCAGGCCGTGGTCTACCAGGTGTATCCACGTTCCTTCAAGGATTCCCGCGGCGAGGGCCTCGGCCAGATCGCCGGCGTCACCGAGAAAATCGGATATCTGAAGGAACTGGGCGTCGACGCCATCTGGCTGAGCCCGTTCTACCCGTCCCAGCTGGCCGACGGCGGCTATGACGTGGACGACTACCGCAACGTCGATCCGAAACTCGGCAGCATGGACGATTTCGACGCGCTCGCCAAAGCCGCGCATGCCGACGGCATCAAAATCGTCGTGGACATCGTGCCGAACCACAGCTCCAACCTGCACGAATGGTTCAAGGCCGCGTTGGCCGCGAAACCCGGCTCGCCGGAACGCGACCGCTACATCTTCCGCGACGGCAAGGGACCGAACGGCGACGAGCCGCCGACCAACTGGCAGAACCACTTCGGCGGCCCTGCATGGACGCGCGTGCCCGACGGCCAATGGTATCTGCACATGTTCACCAAGGAACAGCCGGACTGGAACTGGAAAAACGAGGACGTGCGCGCCGATTTCATCAAAACCCTGCGTTTCTGGCTTGACCACGGTGCCGACGGCTTCCGCGTGGACGTGGCGCACGGCCTGGCCAAGGATCTCGACCGCGATGATCTGGACGATTATGTGGTCTGGTGCACCAACGATCAGCCCGAAGACGGCTCCCATCCGGTGATCGACCGCGACGAAGTGCACGACATCTACCACGAGTGGCGCAAGGTGTTCAACGAGTACGATCCGCCGGCGTTCGCCGTGGCTGAGGCGTGGGTCCGACCAAGCCGCCAGCATCTGTACGCCTCCCCGGACGATCTCGGCCAGATCTTCAACTTCGAGTTCGCCAAGAAGGATTGGATCCGCGACGACATGCACCTCGCCATCGAGGAAGGTCTGGAAAGCGCCGAACGGTCCGGTTCCACCGCCACTTGGGTGATGAGCAACCATGACGTGGTCCGCCATGCCACCCGCTACGCGCTGCCCCAGGTGCCGACCGGCGAATACCATCGACTGCCGCTCGACTGGCTGCTGCGCGACGGCACCACATACCGGGAGGACCGCGCGCTCGGCACCAAGCGCGCCCGCGCCGCGATCATGATGGAGATGGCGCTGCCCGGCTCCGCCTACGTGTATCAAGGCGAGGAACTCGGCCTGTTCGAAGTGGCCGACATTCCGTGGGATGAGCTGGAGGATCCGTCCGCATGGCGCACCTCCCGTTCCGCCAGCACCAAAGGCCGTGACGGCTGCCGTGTGCCGCTGCCGTGGGTTGCGGCCGACGCTCCGCAGCTGGACGATCCGAACGATGAGTTCGGCCATGGCGGCTCCTTCGGATTCTCGCCGGCAGACGCGAAGGCCGAGCCGCATCTGCCGCAACCCAAGTGGTACAAGGATTTCGCGGTCGATGTCGAATCGGCCGACCCGGATTCCATGCTGAACCTGTACCGCCGCGTGCTGGCATTGCGACATGAGTTGCAGACCACCGACCTGAGTCTCGAATGGCTTCCGGAAGACCAGCCCGGCAAGGCGCATGACGGCGCCAACGGTTTCCCGGGTGGCACCATCGCGTACCGCCGTGCCAACGGCTGGGCCTCGATCACCAACTTCGGCGAAGAACCGATCACGTTGCCGCAAGGCGAAGTGCTGCTGACATCAGGACCGCTTACCGACGACGGCAAGCTGCCGCAAGATACCAGCGCTTGGCTCAAACTGGCCGATTGACCGCACGCAGGATGCCCCGATCTGAGGGTGTCCGTGCCGGATACCGCACTCGTGCGCTGAACCATCGAACCGGCAGCGCGCTCCAGCCGTCCGCGTCCCTCCATTTGGGCGCGGACGGCTTTCCTGTTTCCAACGACCGTTTTCCAACGATGACGGTCCGACGTACCTACCCTGCGGTATCTTCATATGTTCGGCCTGCGCAGAGGGCGCGACCGCGGACCAATCGAAAGAGGCAACGATGGTAGATGCACACGATGGCGAAACATACACGTCCGAAGGCTCACGTCTGATCTGGATCGACTGCGAGATGACCGGCCTGGATATCTTCGGCGGCGACGAGCTCGTCGAGGTTTCCGTGGTGCCGACCGACTTCGACCTGAACGTGCTCGACGAAGGTGTCGACTATGTGATCAAGCCCAGTCAGAAGGCTGTCGACCACATGAATGACTTCGTGCGCGCCATGCACACCCGTTCCGGCCTGATCAACGAATGGGAACACGGTCTGAGCCTCGACGAAGCGCAAGCCAAGGTCATCGAATACGTCAGGAAATTCACTCCGGCCGGCGTCAAGCCGCTGCTCGCCGGCAACACCATCGGCTCCGACAAGAAGTTCCTTGACCACTACATGCCGGAACTCATGGAGAACCTGCACTACCGCACCATCGACGTGAGCACCTTCAAGGAACTCGCCCGCCGCTGGTATCCGGCCGTCTACCTCAACCGTCCGCCGAAGAACGGCGGCCACCGCGCGCTCGCCGACATCATCGAATCGCTCGACGAACTGCGTTACTACCGCAAGGCGTTCATGGCCCCGGTGCCCGGTCCGAGCGAAGCGGAGGCGAAGGCCATCGCCTCTGAAATCCAGGAAACCAGCCTGCTCAACAAGGACTGACAGCACGACTCCAGCGAGAGGAACCGCATGACCGCAGCTGATTGGACCACCATCGGCCAACCGCAGGATATCCGCCTTGTGGTCGCCGACATGGACGGCACGTTACTTGACGAACGAAGCCGAATCCCCGACGGATTCTGGCCCATGCTCGCCCGGCTCAAACGCCGTGGCGTCGAATTCGTGCCCGCGTCCGGACGCCAATACGCCACGCTGCGCAACATGTTCGCCGACAAAGCCGCGGAGATTCTCGACGGGGGAGAACTGTCCTATATCGCGGAAAACGGCAATGTGGTGGCGCTCGACGGCAAAGTCGTGGAAGTGCATGGCGTCGATTTGGACGTCACGCGTCACGTCATCGACCTGGTCGACGACGCCGCTGCCTCCGGCGAGCATAACGTGGGACTGGTGATGTGTGGCCTCAAATCGGCATACGTGCAGCGTTCCGACAAGCCGTTCCTCGATGAAGTCGGCAAATACTACGCGGCGCTGAGCATCGTGGACGATCTGCACGAAGTGCTCGACTTCGCGCAGGAACCGTCCGCCTACACCCCTGACGGCGACGCCGAAATCGTTCTGAAACTCGCGATCCTCGACCTTGACGGCTCCGAACGATTCACCAACGAAAAGCTCACACATCTGCGCGCGGACTACCAGGTGGTCGTCTCCGGCAAACTGTGGGTGGACATCATGAACATCGAAACCGACAAAAAGCAGGGCGTCGAGGCGTTGCAGCGCGTGCTCGGCGTCACACCCGCGCAGACGGCGGTGTTCGGCGACTACCTCAACGATCTGCTCATGCTTGAGGCGGGCGACTGGTCGTTCGCCATGGGCAACGCACACCCCGATTTGAAGGCCGCCGCGCGCTACATCGCACCGTCGAACGTCGAGCACGGTGTGCTCAAGGTTGTGGACAGGCTGGTTGCCTGACGATTTCGTTGCATGGGGCGCGGTGACGTAAAGAAGGTGGCGTAATGAGGCAATCCGAGGCGCTTGCGATTCTGGGTTCCGGCGCAAGCGTGTTCCTGACGGGCGCGCCCGGTGCCGGCAAAACCTACGTGCTCAACGAATTCATACGGCAGGCGCGTGCCGACGGCGCATCCGTGGCCGTCACCGCATCCACGGGCATCGCTGCCACGCATATCAACGGCACCACCATCCATTCCTGGAGCGGCATCGGCTTGGCCACGGCATTGACCGACAATCTGGTCAAAACCGTTCGCACACGCCGCAAACGCAAGCTGCAGGAAGCCGACATCCTCATCATCGACGAGGTCTCCATGCTGCACGCGTGGCTGTTCGACATGGTTGACCGGATCTGCCGCATCATCCGCCGCGACGAACGTCCGTTCGGCGGGCTGCAGGTGGTGTTGTCCGGCGATTTTTTCCAGCTGCCGCCGGTTTCGGTATCGGGACGCAACAACGACCTGATCGCGCCGTCCGCCGAATATCTGGCCAGTCGCGAGCGGTACATGCGCGCCGGACTCAATCCCGAAGGTTTCGTCACCGAATCGTTGGTGTGGCGTGAATTGAACCCCGTTGTCTGCTATCTGACCGAACAGCATCGTCAGGATGACGGCCAGCTGTTGAACGTGCTGACCGACATTCGCGAAGGCGCGGTGGACGATGGCGACCGCAATGTGCTGCTGACCCGGTTGGGGGCCATTCCGGAACCCGGGCAGCAGGCGGTGAACCTGTTCCCCGTCAACAGGCAGGCCGACGCGCTTAATGATCTGCGCCTGTTCGAAATCAAGGAGGAACCGCACGAATACCTCGCCGAATCCGAGGGCGCGGCGAATCTGGTGGAACGGCTCAAAAAGAACATGCTCGCTCCCGAACGCTTGTACCTCAAAACGGGCGCGGCCGTGATGGCGGTGCGCAACGACACCGACCACCAGTACGTCAACGGGTCGCTCGGCACCGTGCGTGGATTCACCACGCAATCGCAGGGCGGCTGGCCGATCGTCGAATTCGAAAACGGCAACATCGTCACCATGAAGCCGAATTCCTGGCAGATGCAGGACGGCGATGCCGTGCTCGCCACGGTCAAACAGGTGCCGTTGCGCTGCGCGTGGGCCATCACCATCCACAAATCGCAAGGCATGACGCTCGATCGTGCCGTCATGGATTTGCGACGCACATTCGCGCCGGGCATGGGATACGTGGCGCTGTCGCGAGTGGAAGGGCTCGACGGCCTGTATCTGCAAGGCGTCAACGAGCGCATGTTCCTGGTCTCACCGGACGCGGTCCGTCTTGATGGACAATTGCGATTGGAGTCGGCTCAGGCCGCCGATACGCTTGCCTCCGACGGTGTCGGAGCATTCCGCGCCCGCATGCCGCAACCGGCCGCCGGTGAGGATGACGAATTCGCGCAGGACGTGCTGTTCTGACCCGCTGCTAAATATCAGCCCATCGCCTGCAGGGAACGCGCAAGATCCGGGTCGAGCTCAACTTCGTCCTCGACGCTTTCCGGATCGGGGTCCCAACAGCTGGCGATCACGCAGGCCAGTCCGACGAGCAACCAAAGCGGGTTGCGCTGCAGGAACTCAAGACCTGGAATCGCCCGCGTGACGATGATCCATATCACCATGCCGGCCAGCGCAATCGCATTGAACGGCTTCTTCCATGGCAGGGAAATCAACGTGACGCACAATACGGCCAGGCACAGGCCGATCCATTGGTTGCCTTCGGCCAGCACTTCCGGCGCTGCCGCCGCGAAGACGAAATAGCAGATGATGCCGATCCAGCCGAGTTTGTTCCAAATCGAAATGTGCGCGGTGACGTGACGCATGCTGCGTCCTTTCCTTATGAAGCGATATGGTGCTGATTCCAGTATCATAGAAACGGCTTTATACTTATTTATAACTCTATAAATAACGTTTTTCGCGTTTTGGTGTGCGATTCGAGGGCGTGTGGCGCATCCAAGTCGGCTTACTTGAGTAATTTGGAACGTATGACCAAAGCACTTCGTATGTCTACCATGTTCCTGCGCACCCTGCGCGAGGACCCCGCCGATGCCGACGTCGTGTCGGACAAGCTGCTGCAGCGCGCCTGCTACCTGCGCAAGGCCGCTCCGGGCATCTGGACCTGGCTGCCGCTGGGCCTCAATGTCCTGAACAAGATCGAGAACATCATCCGCGAGGAGATGGCGTCCATCGACGCCCAGGAAGTCCACTTCTCCGGACTGCTGCCGCGCGAGCCGTATGAGGCCACCCACCGCTGGGAGGAATACGGCGACAACATCTTCCGTCTGAAGGACCGCCACGAGGCCGACTACCTGCTGGCCCCGACCCATGAGGAAATGTTCACCCTGCTGGTCAAGGACCTGTACTCCTCCTACAAGGATCTGCCGGTTACCCTCTACCAGATTCAGACCAAGTATCGTGACGAATTCCGTCCGCGTGCAGGCCTGATTCGTGGCCGTGAATTCATCATGAAGGATGCCTACTCCTTCACGCTTGACAAGGAAGGCCTTGTCAAGGCGTATATGGACGAGCGTGGCGCCTACGAGCGTATTTTCAACCGTCTCGATTTGAAGTATGTGCCGGTGCACGCCATGGCAGGTCCGATGGGCGGTTTCGAATCCGAAGAGTTCCTTGCCCCGATGGAAATCGGTGAAGATACCTTCGCACAGTCGCCGAGCGGCAAGGCTTGGAATGTTGAGGCGCTGACCACTCCGGAACCGGAAGCCATCGACTTCAGCAACGCTCCGGCCGCTGAAAAGCGTCCGACGCCGAATGCTGAAACCATCGATCAGATGGTTGAATTTGCCAATGCCAACCATCCGCGTTCCGATGGCCGCGCGTGGGAGGCCTCCGACATTCTGAAGAACGTGGTGATCGCCGTGATGCATCCGCAGGATGACGAGCATGACGAGCCGTGGCGCGAACTGGTGGTCGTCGGCGTGCCTGGCGATCGTACCGTTGACATGAAGCGTCTTGAAGCGCAGTTCACTCCGGCTGAAATCGAAGAGGCCACCGACGAGGATCTGAAGAAGCATCCGGAACTCGTCAAGGGCTATATTGGCCCGATGGCGTTTGGCCCGCAGGCTCGCGGCGGTGAAAAGGCTGAAAACGCCAACGAAACCGGCGAAGCGTTGCGTTACCTCATTGACGCGCATATCGCCCGCGGTTCCGCATGGTTCACCGGTGCCGATGAAGCCGGAGTCGACTACTACGATCTCGTGTACGGTCGTGACTTCGAAGCCGACGGCGTGGTGGAAGCTGTGCAGGTTCGCCACGGAGACATGAGCCCGGACGGTTCCGGCCCGCTGAGCTTCGAACGCGGTGTGGAAATCGGCCAGGTGTTCCAGCTCGGTTTGAAGTATTCCAACGCGCTCGGCCTGAAGGTGCTCGACCAGAACGGCAAGACCGTGCCGGTGTGGATGGGCTCCTACGGCATTGGCGTGTCTCGTGTGATGGCTTGTATCGCTGAAACCCACCATGACGAGAAGGGCTTGGCATGGCCGGCCATCATCGCTCCCGCCCAGGTGCATGTGGTAGCCACCGGCAAGGATGCGGCTGCATTCGAAGCCGCCGAGCAACTGATCGCCGATCTGGAAGCCAAGGGCATCGAAGTGATCTTCGATGACCGTAAGAAGGTTTCCCCGGGCGTCAAGTTCAAGGATGCCGAGCTTATCGGCGTGCCGCTGATCGCCGTCGCAGGCCGCGACACTGTCAACAATGGCACCATTGAAGTGCGTGACCGCAATGGCGAGAACGCCGAAGCCGTGCCTGTCGCCGACGCAGCCCGGGTGATTGCCGATCGTGTCGCCGCGCTGCTGAAGTAATAATCGTAAACCATTTCGATTATTCCAAGGATTACACGGAAGATTATGGATGCACCATAGTCTTCCGTTTTTTTTTTTAAAAAAAAAAGTGATCGAAGAATTGCAGAAAATATTCATTGGGAAATCAGACGAAATCCTACACACCTATCGACGGTGCATTGCTGTGGATAAGTGAAAAGATATCCACCTACTATCCACGACTCGCCCGAAATGACGTCCTCTATCCACATTCGTCAGTCGAGCTGGTGCAAGCAAAGCCGATTCGGCGATAGTGATGGTACCGCGGAAACGCAAGGAAGCGGAAAGGCGTGCAGAACCCCTCTCTCGCAACCCATTTCTCCGACTGCGCGTTGCTTTCGCACCTTCATCGGTGCTTTCCGCGGCCCCTTTATTACCAATGCGACAGAAAGGGCCGATCATGGCACAACAGCAAGCTCTCATCACCATCACCGGATATGTGGGCGCCAATCCCACGCAATTCAACAAGGATGGCATGCCCCATGCCAGTTCGTTCAGAATGGCGAGCACCAGACGGTATTTCGACAATCGCACACAGCAATGGAAGGATCTTCCCACCACATGGATCACGGTGAAAGCGTACCGGAACCTATCCGAGAACATCTGCCAATCTCTGAAGAAAGGCGAGCCGGTTATCGTGATGGGCGCGCTCGCCACGGAAACGTGGGCCGATCAGAACGGCAAACCGCAGTCACGCATAGTGCTGGAAGCCAGCGCCGCAGGGCACGACCTTAACCGGGGAGTCACCACGTTGCGTAAGTTCGTCAAGCCGAACGACCAGCACCAGCCGGAAGCGAAAGGAACGGAACCGCGTGTGGGAGCCGATCCGTTCGTCAGGCAGGGCAGTGTGGCGCCGGTCGAAATCGTGGTTCCCGAAGATGACGAAGCCGCCGAATTCTCGGGAGATACCGGGGAATTCGACGGCGACATATATTAGGCGGCACCGATGCCTTGCATGCTTGGCTCCGATTGCCAGCCGATGATGTGGTTTGTTACCAGATGCGCACGCGCTGATCGGGATCGAGCCACATGCCGTCCTCCGGCTTCACGTCGAACGCCTTGTAGAACAGATCCACGTTGCGTGCGATGCCGTTCGTGCGGCATTCGGCGGGGGAGTGCGGGTCGATCTGCAGATACTGCTCCGCCAGCTCGTCACGATTCTTGGTGCGCCAGATGGACGCGTAGCTGAGGAAGAAACGCTGCAAACCGGTGAAACCATCGATTTCCGGCGCTTCAGACAGCGAAGCTTCAATGGACTCCGTGGAACCGTTCTTCTCACGGCCTGCCGCCTCGTCAAGAGCGAACGCATATGCTTTGAGCGCAATGTTCACGCCACTCAGGTCGCCGATGTTCTCGCCGATGGTCAAAGCGCCGTTCACATGTGGAGCCTGAGCTGGATCGTCGGCGTATTTTTCGGCAAGCTGCGTTGGCACGAACGCGTTGTACTGGTCGATGAGTTTCTGCGTGAGCTGCTCGAAATTGGCCTTGTCTTCTTCGGTCCACCAGTCGTTGAGCTTGCCGTCGCCGTCGTACTGGGCACCCTGATCGTCGAAGCCGTGGCCGATCTCATGGCCGATCACCGCTCCGATACCGCCATAGTTCGCGGCGTCTTCGGCGTTCGGATCGAAGAACGGCGGCTGCAGAATGGCGGCCGGGAACACGATCACGTTCATGGTCGGCTCATAATAGGCGTTCACCGTCTGCGGATTCATCAGCCATTCGTCCTTGTCGACGCTCTTGCCGACTTTGGCCAGCTGATAGCCGGTCTCATACAAGTTGGCGGCACGCATGTTCTCGGCAAAACCGGCATTCTCATGTACGTCAAGCGCGGAATAGTCACGCCAATGGTTCGTATAGCCGATCTTCGGCACGAACTTGGAGAGCTTCTCCAACGCCTTCTGCTTGGTTTCTTCGCCAAGCCAGGCGGAGTTGGAAATGGACACGCGGTAGGCGTCGATCAGATTGCCGACCAGCTGTTCCATACGCTGCTTCGACGACTCGGGGAAGTGCCTCTTCACATATTCGCGGCCCACATCCTCGCCGCAAATGCCGTTGACCAGCGAAACGCCGCGCTTCCAACGCACGCGCTGCTGCTTCTGACCAGACAACGTCTTGCCATAGAACTCGAAATTCGTCTCATCGAATTCGTGCGGCAACTCCAAGGTGGAGCCGATGATCACATGCACGCGTGCCCACAGCTTGAGATCGTCGAGATCCGCGGCCTTCCAGAATGCGTTAAGACCGGTGAGGAAGCTGGGCTCATGCACCACCACATGGTTGAAAATGCCTCGGAAATCAAGCGGCTGCACCTGAGCGGCGGAAGTCTGATCATATGCGGACTGCCAGGATTCGATCCATGTGTCGAGATCATAATCGGCGAGCATTCCGCTCAATTCCGCATAATCGGTGGGATTATAGGTCTTCACCGAATCACGGGTTGCCACATTGTCCCAATGGTTCGCGGCGATACGTGTCTCCACGTCGAGGAAACGCTGGGCTTGAGCTTCGGCCTGCTCGTCATCGGCGGCGAGCTTCGCGTTCTTCAACTGCTTGGCCACCATATCGACGTATGCTTCACGAATCGGCGCATAATGGTCTTCACGGTAATACGCCTCATCGGGCAGTCCCAAGCCAGACTGTTCAATATGGATGATGTTGGTTTCGGGAGCGCCCGGATCGCCATACACGGCAATGCCGATCAGGTCAGGGCCGCCAGCCGGGTTCATCGCGCCCAAAGAGCGGGTGAGTTCAGCCTTGTCGGCAGCGACGTCAATAGCCTTCAACTGGTCTTCAATGGCCGCGAGTCCGGAAGCGTTGATGGCGTCGACGTCAAGGAAACTCGCATACAGGGCGTGGGACTTCTCGGCAGGGCAGTCGTCGTCTTCGAGAATCTCACGAATCTGGTTTTCGGCATCTTCAGCGAGCTTATCGAACGAACCATAACGGGAACGATCATCAGGAAGACGATACATGTCGATCCATGGGCCGTTGACATAGCGGAACAGATCTTGCGCAGGGCCGGTCACGGCGGAGAACGATGCCGGATCGATACCCGAATTCAAAGTGGTACTCATGGCTTCACACTATCCATCTTTGGTGACAAAACAGTGTATCTGAAACGAATAATCATCATTCCGCAACGGCATGCATAAGGTGAGATTTGCATAATCGTAAGAAAAGCCAGGGAGAGCCAAGCACTGTAGGGCGTACGAAGTAGGGTTAGAGGCATGATTGAACTGAAAACACCGAAAGAGATCGAAGAGATGAAGCCTGCCGGCCGTTTTGTCGGCGGCATTCTGCGCGATCTCAAGGAATTTACCAAAGTTGGTACCAATCTGCTGGAAATCGATGAATTCGTGCACAAGCGCATCGTCGATCGCAAGGGTGCCGAATCCTGCTATGTCGACTATGCTCCGGATTTCGGTACCGGCCCGTTCGCGCACTATATTTGCGTTTCCGTGAACGATGCCGTACTGCACGGCGTTCCGTTCGATTACAACCTGAAGGACGGCGATTTGGTCAGCCTCGATCTGGCGATCAACGTCGATGGCTGGGTTGCCGATTCCGCCATCAGCTTCGTGGTCGGCGAGCATAAGGATCCTGAGGATCTGCGCCTGATCAAGTGCACCGAAGAGGCGCTCGCGGCCGGTATTGCCGCTGCGCAGCCGGGCAACCGTTTGGGTGATGTTTCCGCGGCAGTCGGCGATGTGGCCCGCGAATACGGCTATCCGATCAATCTTGAATTCGGCGGCCATGGCGTTGGACGTATTATGCACGGCGATCCGCATGTGCCGAACGATGGCCGCGCGCACCACGGCTACAAGCTGCGTCCGGGCCTGGTCATCGCCATCGAACCGTGGTTCCTCAAGACCACCGACGAAATCTACCAGGATCCGAAAGATGGTTGGACGCTGAAGAGCTCCGACGGTTCCCGTGGCGCGCATAGCGAACACACCATCGCCATCACCGACAACGGTCCGGTGATCCTCACCGTTCGCGACAAGTGATCAGACGGTAGCGTAAAACGCGGCAAAGCTCCAATACGACGGAGCGAAGCGTACGAAAAGAAGGCCGATGCCCACGATTATTCGGGCATCGGCCTTTTATATGCGTAATTTCGCGCGGAAATAGTCGAATTATTTGCCTTGTAGGAATGAAGTATCGGATGTCAATCGATTGATTTTGAGACGAAACCATGCTTGGAAACGCGCATGCCATATAGTGTTCGATACTTCCGAACGGTTAAGGAGCGTGCAAGTATGGCCACAGCCAATCTGAGTGTGGAATCCAAAGACTTCACCCTGCCGGTGGTCGAAGCCACGGCGGGTGCGGACGGCATCGTGGTGTCCACGCTGCGCAACGACGGCTGGGTCACACTCGACCCTGGTTTCCTGACGACTGCGCAATGCGAATCGAAAATCACGTACATCGACGGCAAGAACTCGATCCTGCGCTACCGCGGATACCCGATCGAGCAGTTGTGTGAGCAATCCGATTTCCTTGAGGTCGCCTGGTTGCTGCGTCATGGCGAACTGCCGAATCAGGAGCAGTACGACCGGTTCATTTCCGACATCAACCATCGCACGATGGTGGGTGAGGATTTCCGTACCTTCATGGGTTCTTTCCCACGCACCGCGCATCCGATGAGCGTGATGGCATCCGCGGTCAACGCGCTCGCCACCTTCTATCCGGACACTACTGATATCAATGATTCCGACCAGCTTGACGAGGCTGCGACCATCATTATGGCAAAGGCACGAACCATCGTCAGCTACATTTTCCGCCGTCGCCGCGATGAGCCGATGCTGTATCCGGATTATTCGCGCGGCTATGTCGACGATTTCCTGCGCATGTGCTTCGCCGTGCCGTTCGATTCCGACCCGCTGTACGTGCATGCGCTCGGACGCCTGCTGATCATTCATGCCGATCATGAGCAGAACTGTTCCACTTCCGTGGTACGTATCGCCGGTTCCGCCCACGCCAACCTGTATTCCGCGGTTGCTGCGGGCATCAACGCGCTGTCGGGCCCATTGCATGGTGGTGCGAATGAAGCGGTGCTCCGTCAGCTCAAAGCCATTCGCGATTCAGGCAAAACCGTCAAGGAATTCGTGGAAGACGCCAAAACCAGCGGTCAGCGTATTTCCGGACTCGGCCACCGCGTGTACAAGTCGTACGATCCGCGTGCCGCGATTGCCAAGAAGTATCTGCAGAAGATCATGGAACGCGCGGACACGTTGAAATTGCCTGCCGACGAGCGTGCGCTGTTCGACGTCGCCACGGAATTGGAGAAAATCGCGCTGAACGACGAGTATTTCGTGTCTCGTCACTTGTATCCGAATGTCGACTTCTACACGGGATTGATCTATCGCGCGATCGGGTTCGATCCGTCCATGTTCACCACATTGTTTGCATTGGGGCGTATTCCCGGTTGGATCGCGCAGTATCGTGAGATGCTTGCCGATCCGAACACCAAGATCGGTCGTCCGCGTCAGGTGTACACCGGTTATACCGAACGTGATTACACTCCGATCGACCGTCGATAGTTGCTTTTTCGCTGTTTCATGGACTTGTGATGCTGTTCGCCAAGCCCTGCGGCTAAAGTATTGCACGGAAACATGCAAGTAATGCAATCACTGTTGTGAAGGAGCGAAGAATGACCGATCAGCGCACTGCGTGGGGTTGGGGTCTGTCCAGCGTGGATGCGGCCGGCAACACTTTGGACGTATGGTACCCGGAACTGAAGCTTGGCGAGGCTCCGGAGGAGGTGGCACGCCCGAACCATAATTTTGGCAATCTCGCCCATGAGGGCGTCGATGCGCGTGGCGTGCGCCGCATTCCGGTGTTCACGGTGTCGAAGCTTGACGAACCGATCGAAGACGCAGCCGACGCATACCTGCGTCTGCATCTGCTGAGCATGCGTCTCGCCAAGCCGAACACCCTGAATCTGGACGGCATTTTCGCAGCCCTCAACAATGTGGTATGGACCAATTATGGCCCGTTCGCGGTCGAGGATTTCGCGCTGCGCAAGCTTGACGTGATGGCCGCGGCTAACCAGTGCGTTCCGGGACTGCCGAAGGTTGACGTGAACGTGCTGTCGATCGACAAGTTCCCGCGCATGGTCGACTATGTGGTGCCGACCGGCGTGCGTATCGGCGACGCCGACCGCGTGCGTTTGGGTGCCCACCTTTCCGAAGGCACCACCGTCATGCATGCCGGCTTCGTGAACTTCAACGCCGGCACGCTCGGCGTTTCCATGGTGGAAGGCCGTGTTTCCCAGGGTGTTGTGGTCGGCAACGGTTCCGATATCGGCGGCGGCGCATCCATCATGGGCACCCTGTCCGGTGGCGGCAAGCTTAAGAACTCCATCGGCGAGCACTCCCTGCTTGGCGCGAACGCGGGCATCGGCATCTCCCTCGGCGACAACTGCGTGGTTGAAGCCGGTCTGTATGTGACCGCCGGCACCAAGGTGACCATCTACGACAAGGCCAAGGTCGCGGCGGGCGAACCGCTCGAAACCGTCAAGGGCGCCGATCTTTCCGGCAAAGACAACATCCTGTTCATCCGTAATTCCGTGTCCGGCCGTATCGAAGCGCGCTATCGCAAGACCGGCATCGAATTGAACGAAAAACTGCACAAGAACTAAATATCAAATATGAAAATCTCCCTCATTACCGTCGGCAAAGTCAAGGAACAATATCTGCGCGACGCCATCGCCGAATATTCGAAACGACTCAGCCGATACTGCAAGCTTGACATCGTCGAAGTGGCCGACGAGAAAACACCCGAGCATGCCAGTGAGGGAGTGGAACGGCAAATCAAAGCCAAGGAAGGCGAACGCATCGCCAAGCATATTCGCGACGATGCGTTCGTCATCGCGCTCGCCATCGAAGGCCAGCAGCTGACCAGTGAAGAACTTGCGCAGAAAATCGACGGTCTTGGAGTGCATGGCACCAGCCATATCCAACTCATCATCGGCGGATCGCTCGGACTTGACCCAACGATTGTGAAACGGGCCGACTACCTGCTGAGTTTTTCCAAAATGACTTTTCCTCATCAATTAATGCGCGTTATTCTGCTTGAACAGCTGTATCGTGCATGCAAAATCAATGCCGGCGAACCGTATCATAAATGACGTGCAATCAATGTCGCGTAATGCGTACACAGGTTCGCGAGTATGATATGGCAGGATTGCGATGCGGCAAAATATGGTGAGATTGCCGAAAGATAATAAGTAGAAGGCCTTGCCTATACTAGTACCCCGTGAGTGACTACAGAAGCGAACGCGAGCAGCGAGAACGCCGTCGCCGCACCATGGTGCGGGCGGTGTGCATCGTCATCGCTGCGGCGATGCTGCTGAGTCTGGTTATTCCTGCTATCTACGCAGGTCTTTGACGCCTTTGGTCCGGTATGATCCTCCCCGGACCTGCAATCCCATACGTAACGAGACTGGTTCGCGGCTCGGCAGGATGGGAACGAGTATGTGGGTACGTGGAAGAAGTTGAGGATTGTGCGAAAGCCGTATGAGGCTCCATGACAGAATATAAAGAACGCATAAAGAAATGTATGGTGTAAACGATGGCAGAATTTGATTTTTCCCAGGCAATCGGCGAGGCGCGCGCCAAATACGAGTCGATTTCCAAGGCGCTTGACGTCGATCGCCTTACCGCCCAAGCCAAGGAGCTTGAGGTGCGGGCGGCCGAGCCGGGACAGCCGCTGCGGTGCTCGGCCGCGGCCGGAACGCTGCCAGCCGTCGCGCCGCCGTTGCGGGCGCCCAGGTGTGCCGCCACGGCAGCCTCGTCGTAGGGAGCGGCTTCCCGCTCGACGAAGGAGATGGCGTCGGTGGGGCAGGCCGGCAGGCAGTCGCCGAGACCGTCGCAATAATCGTCACGCAGAAGCTTCGCTTTGCCGTCAACCATTCCGATTGCGCTCTCGTGGCAGGCAGCCGCACACGCACCACACCCGTTGCATTTTTCTTCGTCTATATGAATAATTCTTCTGATCATAAGATATCCTCCTGTTTTTGTTATTTATTTTTATTGGTTTCTTCTTACTCTTTTTCTTTTGGTGCCTTGACCTTACACCCAAAGAATACTAAACTAACAAGAAAAAATCCGTGGTTATAACCACAAAATAAGCAAAAACGGAGAATTGCTATGGATTATGAACTGATTTCCCAGACTGCACTATTTCAAGGCTGTTCCCCTTCCGAGACAGAAAAGCTTCTGCACGGGCTGAAAACTTTTACAAAAAAATATAAAAAAGGAGCTCCGGTTTATCTTGCCGGAACTCCTGTCACTGACGTAGGAATCGTATTATACGGTACTGTCCAGATTGAAAACAACGACCTGTGGGGCAACAAAAATATCATCAGTCTTGCACACACCGGGGAAGTGTTTGCTGAAGCTTATGCCTGTGTTCCCGGTGAGCCGATGATGGTCGATGTCATAGCAATGGAAGAAGCAGAAATCCTCTTTCTGAATGTGCCGGAACTTTTCAGGCTTTCCGCCGCCGGAAAAGGCGAATATTCGCATCTGATCCACAATATGACGATAATCAGCGCACGCAAAAACCTGCTGCTCTCACGCCGCATCCTACACCCCTCTTCCAAGAAGATCCGCGATCGTCTGCTCTCCTATCTTTCCTATCAGGCAGGACTGCAGAAAAACCGTTACATCGACATTCCGCTGAACCGCCAGCAGCTTGCCGATTACCTCAGCCTGGATCGCAGCGCCCTTTCAAAAGAACTCAGTAAAATGAAAAAAGAAGGGCTTCTGGACTATCACAAAAATAGTTTTGTATTAAAAGATATCGAATAGATTGCACTTGCT
>OLRA01001934.1_pt1 | contig 22379 bp, 40 predicted proteins | sample 1673011 | NCBI WGS metagenome assembly OLRA01 (sample SAMEA3136746, study PRJEB25190) | human gut metagenome | reverse complement strand
AGTGGCAGACGGAAGCGGCAAAACTGTTGGCGCTGGCGTAGCCCAGCCGCCGGGCGCACATGGCAGCCGTGCCGCTGGCCAGCAGGTCACCGCTCTTGGCGTCCCAGACCGTATACCAAAAGGCATTGTTGACAAAGTCAGCCATGGGGGATGTCCTCCATGAGCCGCAGCACACCTTCCAAGTCCTCAAGCACAAGAACATAGACCTCAATTCGTGCTTCGAGCTTGTAAAGCTCAGACGCCCAGCGGGTCGTTGTCATAGCATTGCTGTCTTGCTGGCAGAGCTGCCCGTACTTCTGCTGCAGGCTCTCGACGTACTCCTTGGCGGTCATGCGTCGGCCTCCTTTGTGAGCTTAAGGACACGGTCGAGGATTCTGCCCTGTGCCTCAAGCGTCCGGACAGTGCACTTAAGCGCCCAAATTTCGGCGTCCAGCAGCTTGTCCTTTGCGTAGAGCGCCAGAGTGTACAGCAGGTTGATGAGCTTCTTTTTCAGCATCAGCCCACCTTCTTCCGGCTCTTCACGGTATTCTGGGGCTCCTTGTGGACTTTCTTGCTGGCCCGCTCCTCGGCGTCCCGCACGGCAAAGCTGATGCGCATCAGGGCAAGGCTGGTCAGAATCAGCACCATGGCGGTGACGAACTCGCCGTCGGTGATCGTGCCGCCCAGCTGGGCCCCGCCCTCGATGCCCATAGCATACAGCAGGCCTGCGCCCAGACTGGCGGCTGCCAGCACCTGCAAAACTGTGGATTTGATTTTCATGCATCTTCCTCCTGAAAATAGTCGCTTGCGGGTGTGCAGTCATCCAACGCCCACCCTACGACCGGATGCCACTCGCCATCTGCAAAAACCTGCAGGCCGGTGTGGTGCTCGTCCTGAGTGCGTCCGCCCAGCTGGTAGTGGCCGGATGCCGGGCTCCCGTCCCAACGGAACCATTTGTTCCAAAACAGCGGTGCAATGTACGGCAGGCCGATGGGGGCCTGCGCCCGCTCTCTGGCGGGGATGATGGTGGTTGTCATGATGTCCTCCTTACTTGTAGCTGCGCTTCTGGACGCTGGTGCGGCCATAGCGCATGAAGTAGATAAAGCCCAGACGCGGGATGCGGATGGTGCTGCCGTACAGGATCACCGGGAAGCCCAGGGCTCCGGCGTCGATCTGCGCTTGGCTGCGGATGGACTGCACGCTGCAGCCCAGGAACTGCGCCACCTGCTCGGCGGTCAGGGTCTGCTGGGGGTAGGTCTCCAGCTCGTCCAGCGTGGCGGGGAACGGGGTCTTTTCCATAGATCATTCCTCCTTCTTGTCCGGCAGGGCGATCTCCATCGCCGTCTGCATGATCTCGTCAAAGCCCGGCAGGCCAAAGGCTACGATGCTCAGCTGGTCAATGCGGCTGTTCAGCTCGCCCTGCGCCTGCTGCACAAGGTTCTCCGCTCTGCGCAGCCGGTCGCAGGCACCGCCGTACAGGGACTTCCACTTTTGGAAGTGTTCCTTGAAATCGTCCCGGTCTTTGATGAAGTCGTCACGCATGGCCGTGACGTTGGCCAGGGCGGCCTTGGCTTCGCTCACGGCCTGAATGGCGGCGTTCAGCCGGGTGTTGGTGGCTTCCAGCTGCTCGATGTGCTGCTTGGCCTGGAAGCTCTCGTATGCGCCGGTCTTGTGGATGGCGGGCAGCACCTCGCTGGTGACCCAGTGCTTGAAGGCCTTGGCCTTGGGCATCTTGCTGCTCAAAATCAGGCTGTACAGGCCGCTCTCGTTGATGAGGGCGGTCTTAGTGGCACCGGAGAGGGTGTCGTGTTTCACGATCCCAGCGCTTGCAGAGGGCACATCCCTTTTTTGGGTATCTGCCCCTTGCGGCAGAACCTCAAGTCGTTTGTCCTCGTCGTCAACGTGCTTGAGAATGGCGTTGCTGGGATTCTTGTACCCCAGTGCAATGGCAACGTCCTTGCCGACCAGCCAGGGCGTGCCGTTGATCTCCACGGTGCGCACCTGCCCGAACTCGGGGTTTGAGAATGTGGTTAAGTCGTTCATGTGGGTTTGACCTCCTTGTGGGTGGCTCCCTTCTGCGGTAGAATAGAGGGGCAGAAGGGAGGTGGAAATAATGGAACCTACGGCAAATGCGGGAATGTCTGTTTCAGACTGGTCATCGTTGGTAGCGATGGTTGTAGCAATCTGTGCATTGTTTTCTCCGGCTTTAACAGCCTTCTTCAACAATCAACATCAGCTTGAAATGAAAAAATTGGAGTATGAACATCAGGAACGCGAAGCACAGCAAAAGCGAGAATGCGAAATATATGAAGGTTATATTCGAGCTGCCGGTGCTGCGATTCAATATCAGACCAAAGAAAGCATTCAAACCTTTGGAGAGCATTCGGCTCTTGCAATGTACTATGTACCAGAAGAATTACGCGCTGATATGGTTTTGTTGGAAAAGCTCGCGCAACGTAGAGAAAGCTATGATGATTTGCTTGTAAGAAAAGTGGAATTGCTGAATAGAATCATTGTTAAAATGCGAGAGCTACGAGGAGCACAGTCGTCAACGCACCAACAATGATGGAGTAGATGGGATACCACGTCATGAGATCCGGCACGAGTTTCTTTGTGAGCAGATTGCACAAGACGATGACAGCCCAGAGTATCGGAATCAGCTTTAGCGTAAACACTGTGGACAATCCTCCTTATTCAGATTTATCCGAATTATGATATGGTAGCTCGACATTCTGCACCACCAGCTACTCTCTGCCGTCACGCCAGTCCGGTTGACCAACTCTTCCACAAGCTGCGAAGTCGGTACATCTTTCAGCGCCCAGCGTTCCTCTTCCACAGGTTCGCTGGGCTTTTTGTTGTTGTCCATCTTCTTCACCTCCTTGTGTGCACCTCGCTCCTGCGATACAATAAAAACAGGAAGGAGGTGGTAATCATGAATCGCGTTGTGGTAACGCACAAAGATGATGCACAGCGGTACATAAAAAGCGGTTGGACGCTTGAGAGTGAACATGAAGTGATTCTGCCGGGAATCAACAAACAGTACACGGAATGTACGCTGTACTGGAAACAGTCGGGCGAACCGGCTGCACCGGATGGGCCGGAAGTGGAGCTAAAGACAAAGGATGTCACACCCAGCCCAAAACGTAGACGATAGAGCCGTCTGCCGCAATCTTTGCATCAAAAGCTATCCAGTTGCCGCTGGATAGCTTTTTTGCTACCTCGTTGCAGTCAGCGGTTTTGTAAATCCCCCGCACGGCACGTTCTGCGTCATTTCGGGGCGGTCGCTCCATGAGCGAGAGCGTCACGGGGTACGCAGGAATATCCGAAAGTTCCTTCATCTTCTTCACCTCCTTTGGAATGAACTTGCGAAAACTAAAGTTTTGCGGCAAAAAAATAAGCGGGGATTTCTGCGTCAGGGATTGCGAGGACACGGCATAAATCACGGATTTCGGTCTGAGTGAAGTCCGTGTGACCACGCAACTTTTTGTTTAAAGTTGTAGGAGAAATGCCGATTTTCTGCGCAACATCGCTCTGCGTCATACCTCTGGCGCGGATGCGGCCAAGCAGATTTAAGTAATCCATTTGTATCACCTCCTTGCCAATACTATACAACTTGCGATTTCTAAAGTCAATACGTTTTCTAAAGATTTTTGAAAAATATCTTGCGTTTTCTATAAAATGGCGCTATACTGTGAATAAGACATGACGGAGGTACGTTCAAATGAAAAAGAGCGATTTCGCAAGTCGGCTATCACAGGCTCTCGAGGCACGAGGGATGAAGGCCGCAGACCTCTCCAAGAAAACGAAGGTAGCAGAAGGCACTATAAGTTGTTATATAAATGGACGCTATGAGGCAAAGCAAAACCGTGTGCAGGTCTTTGCTGAGGCGTTGGACGTGAATCCGGCATGGCTCATGGGCTATGATGTACCAATGGAAGCGGAGCGCTCCCAGCCCGCCCCCGCACCCCGTCCCATCCCGAAGGGGTTTGAGCCGATGCCCAAGATGAAGAAGATCCCGCTGGTGGGCTCGATCGCCTGCGGCACGCCCATCCTGGCCCAGCAGAACATTGAAAAAATCGTGGACGTGCCGGAGAACATCCGGTGCGATTTCTCCCTCACCTGCCACGGCGACAGCATGGAGGGTGCCGGCATCCATGACCGGGACGTGGTGTATATCCGCATCCAGCCCGAGGTGGAGAACGGCGAGATCGCCGCGGTGCGCATCGGCGAGGAAGCCACCCTCAAGCGGGTGTACTACCAGAACGGCACCCTGACCCTGATGCCCGCAAACGCCGCCTATGCGCCCATGGTCTACACCGGCCCGGAACTGAACGACGTGCAGATCGAGGGCAAGGCCGTGGGCTGGACCCACTGGGTGGGGTGAAACCCCGCCACGCCTCTCAATGATGCGTACCATGGCGGGGTCGCTTTATTATGAGTTGCCGAGGAATCCTCGGTAGTTGAACAAAACAAAAAACGCCCGGCCATGTTGCAGCATGACCGGGCAGAAAAGGAGGAAAATGGAATTGACTTTAAATCAGGATTGTATCCGTGATGTGCTGCTGCAGGTCGAGGCTGCAGGGCTGGCGGATCACATCACGGAGAAAACGCTTCATGCGAAGCTGCCAGCCTACACAGAGGATGAAATCTGCTATGCCTGCTATATGCTGGGTGATGCAGGTTATCTGGAGATTGAGAAAGACCGCTATATTCGTCACGTTGGTGTGACGGTCCATGGAATGACTTATAAAGGGCACGGCTTTCTTGATCAGATCAGAGACGCAACGGTATGGGACAAGGTGAAAAAGCGGGCAAAAGCGCTTGGAACAGTGGCCCTGACAGCACTGGCAGATATCGCAAAGGATGTTATTGCGGCGAAGCTGTCTGGCTGATGTCAAGATCGACGTCACCATCAGCAATGAAATCAAGTCGAACGTGCGCACCCCAGTGATCACTATCCTGCTTGACTTCGTAAGCAAGCACATTGCTGATTTCGGTGCCGTTGACGGCGATAAAAGAGTATTTATCTTTTATGTGGATTTTGAGGGAATTCACGGAGATGGCTCCTTTCGATTAGTTTCCTTGTTATTATTATACATCAAAATTATGCTAAAGTATAGCATGATTTTGACTTGCAAACAAAACAAAAACGCCCCCGGTGCTACCAACACCGAGAGCGTTTGCAGAATGGCTTGCCCACAAGGGTACAAGACAACCTAACCAACTGTTATTGTACTCCAAAAGGGCAGGCTTGTCAAAGTGTACCCTTCTGGAGGTGAAAAGAATGTTTGAATGCCCGAAATGCCACAAGGAGCTGCCGGACGGTGCAGCATGGTGCTGCTGGTGCGGCGCAAAGCTGGTGACCACACGGAAGCCCCGTGCCCGGTCGAACGGGGAGGGGAGTGTCTACCAGTACGGAAATGCCGGCAAGTGGCGTGCCGAGATCAACATCTATAAGGATGGTGTGCGTTACCATAAGATCCGCAGCGGCTTCAAGACCAAGCGGGATGCCGTGCAGGCCCTGCCGGAGATGCGGGAGCTGGTGCTGAACGGGCAGGAATTTGCCCAGGATGCCACCCTGCAGGAGCTGTGGGAGATGATCTGTGCGCAGACATTGCCCAAGCTGAGCAAGGACAAGGCCAGCCACTACCGCACAGCCTGGGCGGCGCTGGAGCCGCTGAAGAACGCCAAGATCCGGAACCTGCGTTATGCGCACCTGCAGCCGATCGTGGACGCCCGCGAGGGCGGGTACTACCCCAAGCGGGATATCAAGGCCCTGCTGGGCAAGATGTACACGCTGGCCCTCAAGTACGAGTATGCCGATAAGGATTACTCCAAGCTGCTAGATCTGCCGCCGATCAGCGCCAGCACACGCACCGCCCTGACCGAGGACGAGGTGCAGCGGATCTGGCAGGACTACGATGCCGGCCACGAGTTTAGCCGGTACTGGCTCATCATGGCCTACACCGGAATGCGCACCGGTGAGATGCTCACGATTCTGAAAGCGAACACCCACCTGGCTGAACAGTACTGCACCGGCGGCATCAAAACGGATGCCGGCAAGGCCCGGCAGATCATCTTCCCGGACAAGATCATGCCCCTTGTGCGGGAAGCCTACCGTAGCGGCACCAAGCGCCTGTGCGAGGTGGACGAGAAAACCTTCTATGCCGAGTGGCACGACATGGCCCAGCGTGTGGGTCTGCAGCCAGACATGACGCCATATTGCCTGCGCCACACCACGGCCACGCTGCTGGCTGTGGAGAAGGTCGCCCCGGCAATTATAAAGGAAGTGCTGGGCCACACGGACTATGCGGTCACGCTGGGCTACACTCACATCCCGCTGGAAGAAAAGCTGGACGCGATGAACAAGTTGAAGTGATCAGCCGCGTGCAAGATCGTTGTACAGCATTTCGAGGAACTGTACAGCACTGGGGCAGCCGTCCAACGGATAGCCAGCCAGCTCCTGCACACGGGAAGGGTTGGTGTGCCATGCGGTCTGCGCGGCACGCCGGATGGTGCTTTGAATGGCCGTCCAGTCACTGCATTGCTTGTCAGCAATCGGCTCATAGACCTCTTTCTGGACAGCTTCCAGCCGGTCCTCTTGTTCCCAGATAAGCCGCAGGCAGTCGGCAATGATGGAGTAAGAACGCATACTGCGGATGATGCCCAGAGGCCGGAGTGTCTGAGCAATGCGCAGCGAGAGTGTGGAAGAATCAGTGATTGGCACTTTTAAACACATCCTTTCCGACTTGTGGAATATCCAAGAAAGAGTGTAAACGAAAAGTGTCGAATTGTGCCAAAAGCGCTGAAAAACGTTGCAAAGGGTCGGAATTTGCTGAAATGCGGCGGGGCATAAAATGGGGGATTGATGGCAGATGACGAGAAAATGCACTTCCAAAACATTACATGAGCACTCCTTTTTTGTGCGGCAGTTCGTTTGAAAGTGCTTGATTTTTCTCCCCTGCTAAGGGCGTAGGTCGTCTAAACAACGGCGCGAGGGTTCAAATCCCTCCTACTCCGCCAAGAAAATCCCTCGTAGTTTCGTGAAAACTGCGGGGGATTTTCCATTGCAAAGGAATTGAGGAAACGCCACAGACCGTGTAAGACTTCACTAGTTGCCTACACGGTTGCCAACATAAAAAGCCCCGGTGTTCCGTTTGGAGCATCAGGGCTTTGCTATGTCACCATTTTCGTGAGGTGCCGAAAATGGTATGTTTTCGCAGCGTCACGAAAACATTAGTGTACGCTCTTCTTGCGCTGCTCCAGATACTGATCCGCTGCAATGGCCGCCGGGGTGAAAGAGTTAGTCGAATCCACCCGCGCCCACCAAGAAATAGCACCTAGAAACGTAAGTTTCCGGGTGCTTTTCTTTTGCTTGAACCCACTTTGCAACCCACTTTTTGGGCTAAGGCGATTTACACCCCTCTCACCATCCCATTATACAGCAGCTCCAGAAACTGCACGGCACTGGGGCAGCCGGTCAGCGGGTAGCCTGCCAGACGCTGCACCTGCGTGGGGTTGGTGGCCCATGCGGTCTGTGCGGCACGACGAATCATGCTCTGAATGGCAGTCCAGTCGCAGCAATGGCGGTCTGCAAGGGGCTCGTAGATCTCCTTCTGGACAGCTTCCAGTCGGTCCTCCTGCTCGCAGATCAGCCGGAGCGCCTCGCTCAGAGTGTGGTAAGCCCGCATATTGCGGGTGATGCCCAGCGGGCGCAGCACCCCGTCCACCTGTGCGGCAAAATCGGTCATATCATAAGTGGTCATTTTTTACACTTCCTTCCGGTACAACTCTAGCTGGAAAATGCCGGAAATATGCTGAAAGTGTTAAAATGTGTCGCAACATGTCGGAATGCGCTGCAAACAAAAACAGCCCCGTGGAACCGGAATCACCGGAACCACGGGGCTGTTTTCATGCTATGCGGCCTTTCGGCCTGCCGCCGGGGCGGCTAAGTAGTGCGGCTGGCTTACTTGCCGATCTGGCTCTTCTTGTCCTCCAGGTACTTGTCCGCCTGGATTGCGGCGGTGGTGAAGCTGTTGTTCTTCCACCACGCAATCAGCGCGGCCACGGTGGTGATGCCAGCGGTGACCAGCTGCTCCACGGTGGCGCTCTCGATGGGCAGCACGGGCTTGCCGCAGGCGCTCAAGATCTGGTTGGTCAGGGCCAGCAGCAGGCAGGCGGTGCGGGCGATGGTACCGGCGGAGATCTTGTTGTTCAGGTTATTCATAGTTAGTTCCTTTCTCTTTCGTGTTCGTTAGCTTCTAAATCTGCGATGCGGTGGTTGGCCACCTCAATGTCGCGCTGGATCACGGGGATCTTCTCCGCAAAGCCGTTGTGCTTGCGCACCTCGCGGGTCAGCTCCTCAATCTTGTACTCCATCACGGCATTGCTCTTGCTGTTGGCGATCATCACGCCGATCAGTGTCACCGCCCCCGTGATAAGGGCGGACAGGATAACGTCCATTGGTCTCACCCCCTCACAGCATCCATCTGCTCTTTTTGGCGCGGGTGTCCACATGCACCCAGCCCTTGGCGCGTCCGGCCTTGACCGGGTAGCGGCCCACGCCGCCCCAGTCCGGCATCAGGCTCTCGGCGTAGGCGGCCACGGCCTCCACGGTGGTGTCCGCCACCTGGATGTCCGCTGCCTTGCCCAGCAGGTGCTGGCTGCTCTTGGCCCCGCCCACGGATTTGTTGTGAGCAGCGGTGCGGTAGCCGCTGGTGATCGTGATGGGCTTGTTAAAATGCTCCCGGATGGCCTGCAGCAGCACCGCGAGGGTCTGGTCGATCATGATGGTGTCGGAGCCGTCCCGGCACCGGAACTCCCGGACACGGAAGCCCGGTGCCAGCTGCTTGGCGCCATCCTTTGCAAGGGAATACTGTTTAGTTGCCATTGTCTTTGTCCTCCTGCCCATCATGGGCATCCAGCCCCACGGCCTCACAGGTCAACTCAATATCTTCCAGCTCTTCCTCGCACGCAACGCCGCCCAGCTGGTGGAGTTGCGTGTTTTGTCGGTGGACGATATCAAGCAGCCTGTGCAGCGTGGAGGTCAGCAGGTCGATCAACTCAAGTTCCAGCATACTGCTCACCGGTGATCTCGGTATATTCGGCCTCAGTCAGGCGCTGGGGCTTGCGCTGCACCAAAATTTTGAGCATGGCCTTAGACCACCGGCCTGCCTCGTACTCTTTCTTTGCCTTGTCAAAGGCTGCGCTGTGATTCTCATTCATTGCTCATGCCCTCCTCGGTGTTGGTAGCCTCGTCCTCGGTCGGGACATCGGCCAGAATGCACAGAAAATCCACCATAGACGCAATCTGTGCCAGATCTGCGTCCCGGTTTTCGTCCTCAGTCGCGGCCTGAATGCTGCCGGGCTTGTGAAGAATTTTCATGTTATCCCCTCCAAAAGAGATTTAACGTATTTATCCATGCGCTGCAGCAGCTGCTTGGAGTTGCCTTTTGCGGCATGGGCTTTCCATGATTTATACTGTTCGCGCAGAGCGGTGACGGGCTTTTCGCCCGCCTTGATAAGCTGGGCCAGCCTGTACAGGCGTTTCCGCTCTGCCTTAACGTTTTGCGGGTCAACGGTCATTATGACCTTGCCCTCCGGTGTCAGGCGGTAGATAAAGCCGAGAAAACGGAAACCATCCCGCAGCCGGACTATTTTAGTCTTGGTCGGGTGTAGTTCCATTCCCTCGGTAGCATACCGGGCCCGGATGGCCTCCCGCCACTCCACCAGCTGCTCCCTGCTATGGTGACAGATCCAACTATCATCCATAAAGCGGACATACTTGTCCGCACGCAGGCGCTCTTTGATGTAGTGATCTATGGGGTCAGGCACCGAGATCCCGGCCAACTGCACCATCTGGCTGCCCGGACTATAACCGGCCTCGCCGGTGTATTGGCGATCCAGCACGTCACGCACACGGGCATACACGTTGTATGGCAGTTTGCGCTCAAAGCGCTGGTTTGCCACCTCGTGCGGCATCGTATCGTAATAGTGCCGGATATCTACCAGCAGACACCAGCCGTCTGGGCCGTGCTGCCGGTATTCGCGTTCTATCATCAGCTTGACCTGCTGTCGGGCCCAGTCAGTGCCCTTGCCTGTCTGACAGGCCGCATTGTGCCGGATAAAGCCCTTTGACATGGCCGGATAGACGGCATTGTCATTGAGTGAGCGCTGATATACCCTATCCCGGAAACTGGTAGCCACCGCCACGCAGGGCTTTGGATAGGTGATTTTGACTTTTGATGTTGGCCGTGCCCTGTATGTGCCTGTGACAAGTTCCTGATGAAGTCTCAGGATCTCGTCCATGCCAAACAGGCAATATCTGCCCACGGCAGCCTTGCGGCGCACGCCTTTGGAGCATTTGCCCATTGAGGTATACAGGGCATCAAAGCCGATTATTTCATCTTCTTGCACTGTTTTTCAGTTCTCCTCGCAAGGAGCAGCCGGGTGATAGCGGTCAACACCCCGCAGGGTGGCCACGTCCGGCGGCTATTGTTCGCCTGCCAGAGGGCAGGCATGGCACTCGGCTCCTTGCACGGCAGTTTTCGCCCGGCCCATGCTATGCAGAGGCTTTTGTGGGTTTGCTGCCGTCCAATCCGGGGCGCTGCGATTCGCGTTGATGCCGTTCCAGTTGTTCACATTGCCGGAACTGTTGACGTCGAAAGCGTTGTTGCCGTTGCCACGATTCGCAGAGCGCAGCCGCACATTGCGGCCCAATAGCCTACAGCCATTTTTTATGTCAAAGCGATTTATACCGCTTTGCATCATTCTCGTGCCAGTCCCGGCAGCGCTGCCGGATATCTCGCACAGTACCGCCCCAGAAAACGCACCGCTTGCCGGAGAGATGGAAACTGACTTTTGCCATGTCCATCTCAGCCAGCAGGCGGGTACACAGACGGACGGCCTGCTTCTGGAGGTCAAGCCGGGCCTTTCTGGTTTCCGGCCCGTCCACCCGGATGCTGTTGGCCTCAAAGATATCAAAATATATCTGATCGGCAGTCGCACGCAGCTGGCCGGGGAGGTGCGCGTCAATCTCCGGGTCAAAGATCTTTGCGTTTTTGGTGATCTGTCTGGTGTACAGTGCCAGATCCCGTGCATCAAGCGGCAAAGTAAATTTGTTGTCCGGGATCTCGTCTTTGCGCATTGCCATGTAAAGCCCTCACTTTCTCACCGGGCAAGGAATTGCCCGGTGATTATGCCAATTTGGTGATTTTGCAAGCCGGGGCGCTGCGATGCGCGTAGATGCCGGTCCAGGAGCTCACATAGCCGGAACTGTGGACGGCGAAAGCGCTGTAGCCGCCGCCACGACCCGCAGAGCGCAGCCGCACATTGCGGCCCACAGTACGCTGTGCCAGATCGCGGGTAATGCGCAGGGGATAAGTCTGCCACAGGGCCTGCGGGGTCTTTGCGCCGGTGCGCTCTTTCCAGTAGGGCCAATAGCTGCCCTCACCGGACACCTGCGGACTGCAATAGATCTCCTGCAGGGAGGGTAGGAAAATCTTGTCATAGGTCACAACGGCGCTGCCGTCATCGGTAACGCCGTTGCCGTAGGTCACGACTTTCACGCGGGACAAAGCGCTTTTGAAGTCATCAGAGAAGCCGGACAGGAAGCCGGGCAGGGTGTCGGCCTGATCGGGTTTCATGTCCCACTTATCCTGCGGCTGCCACCATGCGCCTGCCGCTGCGTCACTGTTCAGGTACTGCCGGTACGCGGATTTCCACCACCGGTTATCGCCATAGCCAACAGGATGCAGGCCGTTCAGATCGCCGTTTTCCTTGGCAAGGAAGGTGCCGAGATTGGTGCCAGCGCTGCCAGCGGTCACGCTGCAGGTTTCCAGCAGCTCAGATTTCTGCTGATCCTTGTAGACATAGACCTTCCAGTTGGCAGGCACAACGTCCGGCGCATTATAGAAGCCGGTCAGGCGGGCACCCGCCGGGGCCGCCTTGGTCAGGGTGAACTGATAGACCGCATCGGTCTTGACATTATTGCCCCAGTTCAGGCCCATCTTGACGTTGTAGGTGCCCGCCACAAGGCCGCCGTCAGGCACCACATAGAATGCCTGATAAGCAGAAAACTGCAGGTCATACAAGGTTGCATAGTGCATCTGCAACACCATTGCCGGGACCGTGGCGCCGCTCTCGCCCTCTGCGGTATCGTCCGGCTGCACCACATCCCACGGGCAGTCGTAGGCTTTGCCGTCCTTGCCCGTGTAGGTGTTCACCAGCTGGGTGCCGGTGGGGAAGGTAATCGGGGCGCTGCCAGCGTCCACAACGGCCTTGATGGCGTTATAATCCATCTCCTCAAAAATGCCGGTCTGTGCCTTTGCCAGCACGCCCAGCGAGGCAGACACGCCCAGCATGGTGGCATTGAGCAGATCCAGCTTTGCACCGTTGGCTTTCGCGGTTTCGTCCAGATAGATCGGATCGGTTACCATAGATTCAGCCATGAGATTTACTCCTTTCAGGTTTTAGCGTATTTCATGCAGACTTTGCCGTTTACCACGACAAAGCCGCAGGATTCGAGTGCAGCCACGCGGGCAAGGATGTTGGTGTAGTCCTCCGGGATGGTGGCCAGCACCTCCTCGCCCTTCTTCTCCACGGCAGCGGTGGCCGTGGTCTGTGCTTTGGTCACAGCGCCGGTGGCGGTGCTCTGGGCAGTCTGGACAGCCTTTGTGGCAGTGGTCTGGGTGTCGGTCACGGCCTTGACCGCGCCGTTCTGGGCCTGCTGCACGGCATCCAGAGCGTCCTGCTTGCTAGTGCCAATGGCATCCAGCGCGTCAGCCTTTGCAGATTCTGCCGCTTTCTGGGCGCTCTCTGCCCGGGCTGCGGCTGCCTCAGCGCTGGTCTTGGCCTGCTGGGCCTTGTTCGTCTCGTCCTTGACAGTGCCCACCAGAGCTTCCCACGCGGGCGTGTTTGGCTCCGGCATGCTGCCGTCCTCCGTGCCGCTGTTGGCGCCTACTCTATACCGCAAGTCGGCGCTGGTCACGGTCTTTGTGCCGTCGCTGCCCTCAAAGGTGATGTAGCCATTGCCGGGCTGTGCGGTCACGCTGGCGGGCACGGCCACATAGCCGTCCACCACCAGCGTGGACGCCGGGTCAGAGCCACCCGGAACGTGCCAAAAAGCTCGGATGGTCAGCCCTGCCCACTCGCCGGTGGCTGTAACGGCAAGGCGGTACACGCTCTTGTTTTTGGCGTAGCCCAGCGCCAGCGCCGAGGCGTACCCCGGCAGGCATACGCTGCCGCCGGATGTCAGCGTGATGGGGAACTCGATCATAAAACAACACCTCCTTGGCGCGTCCTTTTCCGGCCCGGTCAGGCGCTGGTCTTTTCAGTCAGCATCTCGGTCAGCTCGGCATATTGCTCATCAGTCAGCTTGTTGGCGGCGTAGAAGATATCCAGCTTTTTTGCCATACCGGCGGTCTTACCACGCTCGATCATACGCTTGCAGGTGTTATAAAGTGCCATAGTATTCCTTCCTTTCTGGTCATGCGGTTTCAGTTGTTTCATCATCGGTCACGCCCAGCTCCAAAAGAGTCAGGCGGTAGTCCTGGTCAAGGTTCAGTGCGTCGGCATCGTCCTGCGCGGTCTGGGTCTCGGTCAGCAGTTCGGCAATGGTGGGGTAGTGGTAGCCGGACAGCCAGAGTTTTAGCTCGTAGCCGTCGTTAAAATCGTTGTTATACTTGTTTTTTACGTGCAGTATGCCGTTTGTTTGGAACGTGAGCGTCGCCTGTAAATATGTGATTACTCCGCCGCGTGCAAGATCAATTTCTCCGTCGGAGCTGCCATCATAGGTGCCTTTAATTACATGCACATAGTCCACACCATCCGGCACTTGAACGTCTAAAGTTTTCCATTTTGTGCCGGTCGATGCAGTCGTGGTCCACACCAGCCGGGGCTCCGACTTTACCGCCACGGCGGCAGCGATCTTGTCATTGAGCGTTTTGGCGCTGAGGGTGCCGTCCGGGGCGATGTCCAGCGCTTCGCCCACTTTCACGCCGCCCAGCTGGTCCGCCGTAGCGGGCGGCAGGCTGTAAGGCGTGCCGAACTTCCGGTCGGCCTCCTGCTTGGTGTAAAAGCTGCCGTTGTCCAGGTTCCGGATGCTCTGCTCCAGGCGGTCCAGCTTTTCGGTGCCCTGGGCCATCTGGGCGGCCTGGGCCGCCTGCCACTGGGCCACCAGCTGCTCCGTGGGAATGCCGGTCACGCCGTCCCGCATGACGCCGCAGACGGCCTCGTCGGCCCGGGTGTCGGTGATGTCGGCGGCGGTGATCTCGGTGCTGCCCGCCGGGCGGCGGATGTCGGCCAGGCACAGGTCATACACCAGCGCGGTGCGAGTGATCTCCGGCGCTGTGGGGCTTGCGCTGTCCGGGGTGCCCTCCAGCACCTGCAGGCTGGTCTTTCTGGCGGCTGCGTCGTAGCGCAGCACCAGCCGGTCGATGCGGCTGCGCACGGCGTCGGCGGCGGTCAGGGTGACCGTCTCCGGCTGCTCCATGATGATGCTGCGGCCCCGGAACCGGGCCGGACGCACCCATGCCTGCCCGGCGCTGACGGTCACGGTCAGGCCGCCGTTTGCGGTCACGGCAAAGTCCTCGTCGGCGCTGTATACGCCGCTCAGCCGGGTGCTGAGGAACCCGGAAGCGTCGTCGGCGTAGTACTGGATGCCGTTTTCCGGGTAGGTGATGATATCGGCCATAAGCCCTCCTTTACGTCTTGTGCCAGCTCGGCGTGCCCAGCCGGATGGTCCGGGTGGTGCCGCTGGACTGGCTCTCGGTGATGATGTCGGCCACCCGCACCATGGCGGTGTAGCCCAGCTGGGGCAGGCTGACGCGCAGCACGTCGCCCACGGCCAGCGCGTCATCGTCCACGTCAAACTCGATGCTTCCGGTGCGCAGCTGGGCCAGCAGTTTCTGCCCGCCACGGTCTGCCAATTTGGCGAGGTAAGACTGGCTGGCGGTGGTCTCGCCCTTTTCCTTGTCGGGCTGGATGTCGCGGGCGTCGATGTAGATCTCCCGCCGGTCGGCTCCGGTGCTGTCTACATCGCCCACCCAGCAGGTGGCCCGCTGGCTGCCCTCACCGGCCCCCTGCACAAGGGCCACGTTGGCGTAGTCGGTATCGGCAAAGGACCAGCCTGCGTTGAGCAGGTTGCCCCATTTGGGGCTGTACCGGTTGTTGGGGTCGAAGGTGGGCCGGAAGCACTCGAACAGCAGGCGCTTGTCTGCGCCGGTGCCGTCCAGCACGATACGGAAGCCCAGGTCGCACGCCTGCCCGATGGTCTGGCAGTACGCAAAGACAGTGCCGCCGGAGGTCTGCTTGTCGAAGGTCGTGTCGAAGCCGTACTCGGTGCCCAGCTCCAAGCGCGGCCACGGCTTTGCCGCTGCCACAAGGCTGCGCATGGCGGCTTCCGCGTTCTGCCCCTTGATGACCGCAGCGCTGGCCCGCTTGGTCAGCAGCCAGGTGGCCGGGTAGCCGCTCACCACGAGGTTTGCGTCCTCGTTCTGGTTGGCGCGGCTGCAGATGCGCATGGGGATGCGGGGCGTCTCGTCGCTGCGCACCAGCCACCGACCCTCGGTCAGCAGCTGCAAATTCTCGTCGGTGGGGCGCACCTCAAGGGTAAATCCGCCCTCGGAATAGTAGGGGCTGTCCCAGTAGAGGGACACCCACACGTCCACCCAGCCCACACGGACCAGGGTGTCGGCGTCTAAAACGTCCAGTCTCATAGCGGTTCCGGCAAAATACCGGCCTCCATCGGGTAAAAGCTCACGGATGCCTGCAGGTAGCCGGAGCCGTTCTCGGCCTGCATGGAGAGCATGTTATCGCCGGGCTGCAGCTCGGTGAGGGTGCTGTCCTCGTCCAGCTTGGAGAAGATGTTCTCGGTCACGCCTGCCCGGGTCAGGGTGCAGGCCAGCCGGTCGGTGGTGCTGCGGTAGATCTCCAGCCGGTCGCCATCCTGTAAGGTCAGGTCAAAGCCGATAAAGGCCCCGGTGTGCAGGTCTACCACGCGCGGGTGCTCCACCGGCATGGTGCTGCGCAGGGTTGCCGTAAAGGGCACCGGCAGGCTGCCGGGGTTGCGCAGCACTGCCGCCTCGCCGTCCTGCCGGATGCCGTAGGTGTGACTGTCGTAGCAGACCGGGAAGCTGAACGCGGGCTGGTAGCCGCCCAGCACGCGGGCTGTTGCGGTCAGGCCGTACCAGTAGGGTTTGGGGCTGTACAGCATCAGCTCACAGCGCGGCTCGGTGTAGCTGGAAAAGTAGGGCGTTTTCTGCACCACAAAGCGGGTGAAGTATGCGTCCCCGAAGTACATCGTGCCGGTGGTGTAGTAGGGCAGTTTGCGGGCAAAATTGCGGGCATTGTCGAGGGCATGGCCGCCCCAGAACACCACCGACAGAGTACGGGACACGCCTGCCACACTCTGCCGCTCGACGGTGGTGCCGGTCTGGTTGATGCCCTGCGCGGTCTGGATGTCCACATCCACGCCGTTCAGCGGGTCGAGGTTGTAGGGCGCGTTGTAGTCCCAGCCCAGATGCAGGACGGCACCGGCGTCTGTGACCAGTTTTAAGTGATCCTTAAAAAGCATTGGCGTCCTCCTTTCATCGGCGCTGGGCCTTGGCGCGGTCGGCTTCCCAGCGGGCTTCCCGCTGCAGGTCTGCCGCCGTCTGGGCCTTGGAGTAGATGTTCTGGGTGATGTTGGTGTCGCCCTCGCGGTGGTAGTTGTTGGCGGCTGCGGCCACACGGGCTGTGCCGGACGCGGCCACGGTGCTGCCAAGCCGCATGTTGTCCGAGAGGACCAGCGTGCCCGCCTGCCGGATCATGTCGGCAAGGGCGGCGTTCGTCTTTTCCAGCGCCTTGGTGTTGGCGTTGATGGCGTCCTCCAGGCTGCCGGTGCCGGTGGAGATGTCGATATCTCCGCTGATGCTGCCGCTGCCGGAACCGCCAGAGGTGCTGCCCCCGCCGTTGCTGGGCTTGCTCTTTTTGGAGGCACCGAGGCTTGCGCAGATGGCGGCGATGGCCACTCCCAGGGCCACCGCAGCTCCGGCCACGATGACCCCCATGGGGATACCGAAAACGGTGGCGTTCAAAGCGGCACTGATGGCCGTGAGCATCCCCTCAAAGGCGGCACCCACGGAGCCGATCATGGTACCCATGCCTGCGTAGATGGCCGGGAAGGCCGACAGCAGACCGCCGGACAGGCCCTGACTGATGGCCAGCGCGGCGCTGCTCAAGGGGGCTTTCAGTCCCTTAAAGATGCCTGTGAGCTGGGTGCCGAGGGTTTTGGCCTGCGTCCACACCTCGCCGAAGCCGGAGGTCAGGCCCTTGCAGATCTGGGCACCGATGTCGATGCCCTTCTGCACGAGGGCCGTCTGGGCGTTGCCAAGGGCTTCGTTGAGCTTGTCCACCAGACCGAGGGCAAAGTCGTTGACCTGCTTTTTCTGCTCGGCGGTCAGGCCGCCGTAGATGGCGTTTGCCGCCCACAGGCCGATGGACTTCCAGTCCTTGTTCTTGACGGCGGTATACAGGTCATCAAAGGTGCCCAGCAGGCCGGTGTCGGCGTGGGTCTGCAGCTCCTTCCACAGGTCGTCGAAGCTCTTGATGGATGCCTCTTTGGTGGTCTCGGCCACCTCTTCAGTGCCGTCGGCGGCAATGGTCTTGACCCGCTCCACAGTGACGAGGGCTCCGTCCACCACGTCGTCGTAAGTCTCGGTGATGACCTTTTTCTGGGTCTCGGTGCCGTCGGTCAGGGTCTCGGTCACCGTCTTGGTGCTGGTCTGGATGCCGTCCACGATGCCGGAGGTGGTAGCGGTGATGGTCTTGGCCACCTCCCGCACCGTTTCCATGGTCTGCTTGACGGTCTTTTTGCCCTTTTCGTCAACCTCGGTGATGGTCTTGATGTCTTTCAGGACGCCGTCCACCATCTGGCGGGAGGTCTCGGTGATGACCTGCTTTTGCTGCTTTTTGCCGTTGGACAGGGTCTCGTTGACCGTCTCCACGGTACGGGTCACACCATCCTTGACCGTGGTCGTGCTGTCCGAGATGGACTTGACCACCTCGGCGGTGGTCTGCTTAGCGCTGGAGGCCGCTTTTTTGCCGGAACTGCTCACGGCAGCGGCAGCGGAACCGGCGGACTTGGTGACAGTGGCGGCTGCTGCCTTGGCCGCTGCGGCCTCCTCTTTGGCCTGCTGGATGCGCTCCTGATGGCGCTTTCCACGTTCCTGGGCGGCCTTGTCCAGCTTGGAGCGGTTGTAAGCGTCGATGGAGCTGCTATAGGCAGTATTGTAGGCTTCCTTTGCTGCACCTACGCCGTTCTTCAGGTTTGCCAGAGCAGCGGCGGCCCCTCGGATCCTTGCCACCAGCTCGTTGATCCAGTCCACCACCGTGCCGATAGCGTTCTGTGCGATCTTTTTCACAGACGCAAATGCGGAGTTGACCGCATTTCGGAAGGTCTCGCTGGTCTTATAAGCCGTCACAAGGCCCGTTGCCAGGGCTGCCAGAGCTGCCACGAAAAGGCCCACCGGATTGGCCGAGATCACCGCATTCAGGGCTGCCTGTGCCAGTGCCAGCCCTGTGGCTCCGGCTTCCGCTGCCGCATTGGCGGCGGTCATTGCTGTGGTGGCAACGGTGTGGGCCACCTGGGCCGCTGTGGCAAGGGCCACATATCCCTTATACGCCAGGAATGCCGCACCCGCAGAAGCGACCACGGACGTGGCAATGCCGATGGTGTCCTTGAGCTGGGCCATCTTCTCGTCGCTGTCGAGGAAGGAGGTGACCACCTCGTTGAGCTTCACCACAAGGTCGCCCAGTGCCGCAAAAAGCCCGCTGGTCAGCTCACCGGTCAGGGCGGCCACGTTGTCCTTCAGGGTGGACATGCGGCCGCTGAAAGTCTGGCTGGCTTCCAGCATGCCGTTGTAAAACTATCCGCCCTCGCTGGTGGCGGCTTCCACGGCGGCCTGCAGCTCGCTGAAGCTGACCTTGCCATCCGAAATGCGCTTGTACAGGTCGGACATGCTCTCGCCGGTGGCATCACAGATCTGGTTCAGCGGGTTGAAACCCGCATCGATCATCATGTTGACGTTTTCCAGCGTGACCTTCTGGGCACTGGACATTTTGCCGTAGGCACGCACCAGCGTCTGCAGCTTTTCGGCGTTGCCCAGGGAGATGTCGCCCAGCTGTTTCAACACGTCGGTGGTGTCATCGGCGGCAATGCCGAACTGTAAAAGTGTCTGGGTGCCCTCGGTCAGGTCGGACAGGGCAAAGGGCGTGGATGCCGCCATCTTGCGCAGATCTGCCAGCTTGGTGGCAGCCAGTTCCTCGTTGCCCAGCATGACCTTGAAATTGGTCAGGTAGCTTTCCATGCTGGCGTTGTAGTCCACGCCGCTCTGAACCACCTTACCCAGTTCGGATGCGGCCTTTTTTGCAAAGTCCGCGATCATGTTACCGGCGGCCACCGTCCATTTACTGGTGCTCTTTTCCGCCGGGTCGCTGTTGAGCCTTACTTCGCCGGTGATGCTGAAATCTGCCATGTGTCCACCTCTCATTCAGAGCGCGGGCACAAGGGCACAGGCTTTACAGTTTGATCTCTACCTCCCGTTTGCAGGAGGGATTTTTGCATTTGACCCACACGCCGGATGCCGTGGCCGTGCGCACCGCCCACACGGGCAGGGGCCTGCCGCAGTAGGGGCAGGGCACCGGCACCCGCTCAGTGCCGGAAGCGGGCCAGGAATGCCGCATCGTGTTCGGCAACGGTCTGGGCAACGGCGGCACCCCCTCTCAAGGCGGCAGGCAGGGCAAAGCGCTCTTTCAGCGCGGCGTAATGCTCCCGCATACTGCCCTCGTAATCGGCAAGGTCGGCGCTGCGCCAGCCCATGATCTTGGCCATGAGGGTATCTTCCGGCAGGGCGGCAAACAGCGCCCGGAACCGGAACCAGTGCAGCTTCTCGCGGGTCAGGTCGATGCCGTAGGCCTGCTGGAACGCCGCTACGATGTAGGGCGCGTCGCACCGGTAGTCGAACGCCGGGCCGGTGTCGTGGCCGCTGGCAGGCTTTGCCGCTGCTGGCTCTGCGACCTGTTCTCCGGCGCAGTAAAACTCGATGAGCCAGCTGTATTTTTCCTGCAGGTCGGAGGGCGAAAAACGCTCGGTGTAGAACTGCCCACACAGCTGCAGGGCAAAGGCCACCGGGTCAGCCTCGACCTCTCCGTGGCTGTAGGCAGCGGACAGCCGCACCATGTGCCGGAAGTCCGGGTCAATGTGCCTGCCGTGCCATACGGTGGGCAGGGCGTCCGTCAGCAGGTCAGACATGGCGCTCCGCTGCGATCTTCAGGGCGCAGTCGGCCAGCTGCTGCATGGCCACCGGGTCGTCCTTCAGGGCGTCCACGGCAGCACGGGCGTCTGCCAGCTTGAGCGCGGCGTCTGCGGGGTTCCCGTGACGTGCCTTGTCCACCCGTTCCACCATCCGGGCGGCAGCGGGCTGCGGGAAGCTCACAGGCTGGCTGTTGACGATGCGGCCCGCCGTCTGGGTGCGCTGCTGTGCTTTCTTCTGCGCCCGGCGCTGCTCCCGGTTCATGGGCTGCTGAGGCTTGGGGATGCGGTCGGAGTAGCGCTTCTGCTCGGCGTCCATGGCGGCAAACAGCTCGTTCATCGCGTCGTAAATGGGCGCGGTGTCGTTCTCGTCCAGGCCCAGACGGTCGGACGCACCGGCACCCAGCACCTCGTCAAGGCAGTTCATGACGAGACGCGCCTGTGCACGCATATGGTCGCAGATGCGCACCCCGCCGCGCCGGAACTGCTCAAGCTCGGATTCTCCGGCACGCTGCATCTTTTCGTTGGCCGTTTCCAGCCGCTCAATGTCGTTGGCGTTCAACGGCGAAAAATCAAATGTCTGTCCACAAATAACCATATTCTGGCTCCTTTCGTTGGGCCGTGCTCCGGTGCTGCCCCGGAGAAACCTGTTTCACGGCATAAAAAATCCCCGCTCCGGGCGGAACGGGGAAAGCTGCGGGGGAAATCAGCCAGCGGCGGCGGTATAGTCGAACTCGTCCGGGGTGCCAATGCCCTTGACGTCGCAGGCAAAGGTGGCCGGAGAACCGGCGGAGCCGCCCACGTCGCTGGTCACGATCAGGGTGCAGGTGCCCTTCTCGCCCTTGCCGGTGCGCAGGCTGAAATAGATGTACGGTACAACGACATCGCTGCCGGTGCCGTACTTGATCTTGTGGGAGAGCAGGAAATCCTGGAACGCATCGCCGACGCAGCGGTTGCCGTTGACCGACAGGGTGCGCTGGGTGGCACTCTTGGTGTCGGTGGGGCCGGTGCGGATGAAGGTGTCGGAGTTGGTGGAGGCGTTCAGCGCACCGCTGTGCTCCTTGACGTGGTCGGCGCAGACGATCCAGGCGGATTCCTTGGTCTGCTTGGCGCTCTCGGTCTGGATGGCAAAGACAAAGTCATCTGCCGTCTCAATGCCGGTATAGGACGCGCTGGGCGTGATGCCGGACTTGGTAATGGCTTCTGCTACGGTCATAGCAAAACTCCTTTCATTTGGGCTGATAATAGGTCAGGCGCAGCTGCATCTGCATCCGGCAGCTGCCCGCGCTGCTGGTGACGATGTAGCCGGTGGAGGTGACGGACACGCTGAGGGGCTGGCGGGGCGCTTCCATCGCGGGGAGATGGTGGCAGTCGTTTTGCGCCATCACCCAGTCGGTGAGCTGCTCAAAAAAGCCGCTGTTCTGCACGGTGAGCACGTCCGCCTCGCCGTACTCCCGGCGGGACAAAAAGAGGCAGTTCTTTGCCATGTCCCGGCCGGAGAAATACTCGGTGATCACCGGGTCACCGGGGCTGTCCTCGATGGAAAAGGCGGTGGCGTCCTCATCCAGCCCCGCGATACGGAAGGCCGCGCCGGTAGCCTCCTGCTCCTCCGCGATGAGCGGGCAGGTCTTGAGCCACGCCCGCAACGCGGCAATGGTGGGTCGTACTTCGCTCACTTTGCACCTCCGAGGAACTGTTTTGCGGCGTTGTGGGCGAACTTCACCAGCTCGTCCTTGTGGTCGGCAATGGCCCGCTGGCCCCAGTAGGAGCCGCGCAGGCGGTTGTCGCCGTGCAGGCCTGCGCCCTGTTCATGCAGATAATACTGCTTGCGGGCGTAGGGTGTGTTATACACTAGCAAGCCCTCGTCGAACTTCGACGCCTGATTGACGCTGTTCTTCAGCATGCCGGTGTCAAAGGGCACATACGGGTCAACCGTTTTGGCTACATGCTGGGAAAAGGCATACTGCACTTTTGCAAAGCCTGCATCCAGGTCGGCCTGCAGGCCGGGCCGGAAGGTGATCTTAAAATCAAAGACCGGTGCGCTCATGGTCTCAGCTCCCTTCCACATGCCAGTGCGGCAGCAGCGGTTCCCGGTTGTCCGAGATGGCCG
>OLRA01001930.1_pt1 | contig 22411 bp, 22 predicted proteins | sample 1673011 | NCBI WGS metagenome assembly OLRA01 (sample SAMEA3136746, study PRJEB25190) | human gut metagenome | reverse complement strand
GTGCCGAAAATACTTGTCTGGAGACGGACTGGAAAGATAGGTCAATGCCAACACAAAAGGTTTGGCGTAAGTCAAACCTTTTGATTTGCCTCCTTAGCTCAACAGGTAGAGCATGCGGCTGTTAACCGCAGGGTCGTAGGTTCGAATCCTACAGGGGGCGCCATTGAAACGGTATTGCCGTCACGATATCGTGGCGGCAATACCTGTAAATGGACCGTTAGCTCAGTTGGTAGAGCAACCGGCTCATAACCGGTCGGTCCGGGGTTCGAGTCCCTGACGGTCCACCATTTTAAAAATTACACAGGGGAATAGCTCAGCTGGTAGAGCGGCGGTCTCCAAAACCGTAGGCCGAGGGTTCGAAGCCTTCTTCCCCTGCCAGGATATGACCTGGAACCTTAGGGTTCCGGGTCTTTTTTTTGTTTTTTGGCCGGACCATCACGAATTAGTGGTAATGAAAAATATAATTAAAGGTTGGGAAACCTTTAATTATATTGCCGGGGAGCTGAAAATGGGATAAAATGTATATGTATTATGTTCCACATGGCTGAAAAGAAAATATCGGAGTTGAGAATAAACAGCCTTTATGCCTCAGCAGTGAATATCATATCCTTTACAGACAGATTATTTCTGGGGGAGGATAAGTATGGAAGCAATAATTTACAGAGAGCGCAGAGCAAAGAGTTATTTTTATGAAGATGAGTCCGGGGCTTTGGCCGGTGAGAGCAATTACTCTTTTGGGATTGTTCTATCAAGGGCTATATTGTACAGGGAAAATGAAGGGTTTGCAATTGTACATGAGAAGGTTGCTGCGCTAAAGCTGGTCAGCAAGCTGCTGCTAAATATAGTTCAGCTGGCACCCTATGAGCTGCGTTATAAAGAGGAGCCGATATGCAGCTTAAGGGTGTCCATGTCCTTAGCCCCTAAACTTACCGGTAAAATTGGTGAGCACTTTTTTGAACTGAGAATGCACAGCGGGAATATATGTTCTCTTATGAGAGACAATGTTCAGATTGCGAAGTTTACGAAGAGAGCTAAATCAGAATTTGAGAGAAATATATATGATGTATTATATTTAAATGAGGAAGATTTTGAATTGTGTTTTTTGTTTTGCATATTGGCCGACATTCTCTGGTTCAAGGACGACGCACATTGGTATGCGGTCAGGTACGAAACAGGGGTTATACCTTTTGACAGTTGCCACGACAGAGCAGACTGGATGCCACCGTTGACAACATGAATATGAGGATATTGCTGTGAACGAAAATCAAAACATGCGGTTTAAATTTAAAAGGCTCTGGCAGGATTACCGGCAGTATAAAATTTGCTTTATTATTTTTATTTTAACATTTATTTTTATATTATATTATTGTCTATGAAAGATATTACCTGCGGCATTCTGTTATTGTTTTTGGGATGCAGCCCGATGATGTTTTTCGTATTTAAGCTGTCATCGCATTCAAAGATACATATGGGCAGAGATCTGGATGAAATAGTGATGGATGCCGATGGAATAAGTTTGGTACGGGAAAATTTAACGATAAGAAAGATCCGCTGGGAGGATATTGATAAAATAGATAACGGGCGCTGGGGACTTGATTTTGGATATAGCTTCACCTATATCATACGGGATAAAAATGGCGAGCAGATATGGTTTCATCGTGGGAGAAAGGTAAAGAAATACATGCTTGGGCTGTATCCGCCAATTAGAGACATGCTTCCGAATAAGGCATCAAAGTGGGGAGGAAATGGTGCTCACAAAGATTAGGCAGTTATAACTGAGTACTCTTAGGACATTGAATATATGCCGACGGGGTAAAACACAAGTGACACAGTCCTGGGAGAGCACTGGAAAGAAATAAGGGACTCTGAGGCCTGATATAGCAGGTATGAAGAGTTGATCGGAGGTAATTTAATGAAAAAAGCCACTATTATTAAACTCGTGGCGGCATTAGGTGTACTGATTATACTGCTTATAATAGTTATTTCTGTGCCGCAGTGGCGATGGAGCTTTTTGAGCGTTGTCAGTTCAAAACCCGTATGTCGTGAATGCGGGTATCTGCACGTCATTCACGATTATTATGAAGCTACGGGCATCAGCCGGGATACTCTGGGAGCTCTTCCAGCTGAGATAGTGGAAATGTATGGAGAGCCGATACGTATTGATGAAGAAATCAGACCTGACGGACGCTTAAGAATGATTTATATTTATGATGGATTTGGTATAGAATTTAGTTCAAAAGATCCAGAGCAACCTGAGGAGGTCATTGGATTCAGGTTATACAGCCCGGACCTAGAAATACGTCATGACATTCATGTAGGTTCTACCAGAGAGCAAATAATCCATGCCTATAGAAAATGCCCTACCACAACTGAACGATATGCCGAAGTTAACAATGAAGAATTTGGGGACAGCATCCTTGACACAGGTTATCGAAATGCATGGGAAAACGCTTTGCATTTTACTTATGATGAAAATGATATTGTGACCTCTATCACCTATTATCCTGCATATAGATATAACTAATAAACAGATTACCATTAGTAATGCCAGAATCTTGGCAATTTATTAACTCTAGAAATTTCCAGCTAGGGCGGGAAAACCGCCCTAGCTGGGCATTTTATTATTATCTTAGATTGAACAGAGCGCAGAAATGCGCTATGATGAGATGGGCAACGTGACGGAGATAGTAGGGCCTGAGGGCAGGCGACGCAGGCATACCAGGAGACGGTGCGGCTTGCCTCCATGGCCAACAGCAGCAACAACCCGAACATAGCCCGGCAGGCTTATGATACCTCCCAGTTTGCTGTGAACCGGGCGAACAATGCGGCCACAGGCAGGCTGCCTAACACATACACGCCCTATGACAGCAACGGCAATCCCTACAGTTATTTTAACAGCAGCCGTCAGGCAGGCAAGACTCCCTCCCCCGATGCTCCCAGGGTGGAGGATGTATCTCCATCTTCGGATTACTGCAATAGAGATGTAACAATAAGCCGCCCTAAAACAGAGATACAGCAAAATATACAAAACTCTTTTTACAATATGCAGTCTAAAGAATATCCAAGCATAAGTGACCTCGTTTATAAAAAGGTAGATGAAATAAAAGAGACTTTGACTAAACAGAAAGAGCTTCATAAGAACAATACAGGCAGTCTGGTTATTGGTGTTTCAGGTGCTGCCGGAGTGGGTGCTGAGGGAAGTTTTTCTTTAGGTATTGGCATAGATAATGATGGCAATATAGGTATTGTATCTACCGGGGCAATTGGAGGTGGCTTACCATTGTTGTCATTAAATGGCTTTATTTCTTTATCAAATGCCGGGGAGTTACAAAGTTTAGCTGGATCTTCGTTTACAATTGGTGTATCAGGAGGAGAACTTGTTGTAGGGGGAAGTTGGAATGTTCGAGGATAATTTCAAACCAGAGAATGACAACATATCTACATCAGTAACTGTACAGTTTGGCCTTGGAATTGATGTTCCGGTAGAGTACCATGCAGAGTATTCAGTTAGCGATGTAAAGTCTATTAATATTTATGATGTATTAATTGATATATGTGATATGGTTTTGGAGGCTAAATGATGAAGAAATACATAATTGTTGCAGTATTAATTGCCCTTGCATTTGTGTGGGCTATTTCCAGAGGGATTCTTATTTCAACTGGGGCTCTTCATAAAGGGTATATACAGGGATTTGCAGTGGATTCTGAGGGAAATTATTACATAGGTCAATGGGAGAAAATCGAGGTCTTTAACGGTACGGAACAAATAAGGGCCTTTAGTCCGCAGACTTCAAGATCATATACATTTGTAATCAAGGACGATAAACTTTTTATCGCATATTCTTTTGACAGCTCCCTTGAAGAATATGACCTGTATGGAAACTTTATTTCCGAAAGCCGTGAATCATACGGTGATGTAGTTAATGCGGGCCGAAAAAGCATAAACATGAAATTTGAACAAAACGGTAATGTTTATGAAATTAAAGACTATCATCAGTTCAAGCCCTATGAGATATTTATAAACGGAGAGCTTGTATATAAGATGTCTACACTTGATTTTTTGTATTACGGCGTACCGTATTACATTTGGTTTTCTGTGGAGTTCATTATGATTTCTATAATGGCAATTATTTTTGTCGGGGAAAAATTTAATAAGAAGGTGGCAGGTACATGAAAAAATACACCTATGCAGCTTGTAAGTATTTCCTGATTTATGCGGCTGTGATTATAAGTGAACTTGCTATAAAATCCCGTGAATACTGTATGATTGCATTTTTTGTTTCTTGTTTAAGTCTCGTCTTTGTTTGGAGCTTTGAAGCATCCTGGGCAGCAAAGCGCTGTCTCATGTCCCCGGCGGCGGCTACGGTATAGGTCATGGTCAGGATGCTCTCCGGGGCTATGCCCAGACCCAGACACATATAGCCCAGCCGGGTCACCAGAACGGTGGTCTTACCGCTGCCGGGCACGGCCAGAAGCATGACGGGACCCTCAGTTGCCTGCACGGCAGCCTCCTGCTGCTCGTTCAGGGAGATATTGAATTGCTTTTTGAATTGGGAAAAAACCATAGTCTGCTCCACAAAATAGTCTTCCTGAATTATACCATTATGCCAGACAGGGTACAAGGTACAGAAAAGGATAGAACGGGAGCGGCACCGACAAGGGGAGAAAAGAAAAGTGCCAGGCTGCATGTGCAGCCCGGCACTTTATGAAATGAGAGATGGGAAACAAAATGAAGACTCAGATGAGTTTCTTTTCCTTCAGGTCGGCGATCTTTGCATCGTCGTAGCCCAGAATGGTCTTGAGGATGGTCTCGGTATCCTGGCCCATGGAGGGAGCGCCACGCCAGACCTTGCCCGGAGTTACGCTCATCTTGGGTGCAATACCAAAGGCCTCAATCTCGCTGTTGGTGGTCTGGTCAACATACTTGACCCAGTCGCCGCGGGAGCGGAAGTGCTCGTTCTCATAGGCGGATTTGGCGGTATTGACGGTGGCGCAGGGGACACGGGCGCCTTCCATGATGGACTCGATCTCCTTGGCGTCGTGGGAAGCGCACCAGTCGATGACGGCCTTGTTCAGCTCCTGGCCCTTTTCGGAAGCCACGGCAGCGGGGCCGGAGGAGCAATCCTTGTAGTTGAAGTACTCCAGGTCAAGACCCATGGCTGGGATGCAGCGGTTGTACACGCCGGGGCCGAAGGCACCCAGGGCTACCAGGAAGCCGTCCTTGGACTTGAAGAGGTTGTAGGGCTGGAAGGCGGGGTTAAAGTTGCCGGAACGCTCGGAGACCTTGCCGGACATGGTGTAGGTGGTGTAGGTTCCGCACATGTACTGGGCCATAGCCTCGAACTGTGCCACGTCAACTACCTGGCCCTTACCGGTCTTCTGGGCATAGGTGTAGCCTGCCAGAGCGGCAAAGAGAGTGGCAAAAGCGGAGACATAGTCATTGGTGTAGGGCTTTGCGATGGCGGGGTCACGGTCAGCGTCACCCTGGAGGTACAGCCAGCCGGAAAAGGCCTGACCTATCATGTCATAGGATGCACGGTTGCAGACGGAGGGGATGCCGCCGAATTCCTTGTGGCCCATGCCGCTGACGTGGACGATGACCAGTTTGGGATTGACCTTCAGCAACTCTTCATCATAGATGCCCAGCTTCTCCAGCCAGACCATGTTCTCCATGAAGATATCCGCCTCTTTGATGAGACCATAGAATATATCCTTGACTTCCTCATGCTTCAGGTTCAGCTCCAGGCTCATGGCCAGCTTGTTGCGGGCATCCTGAGCCCAGGCGGTGGAGACCTTGGTGCCGTTTACATCGGCAAAGGGGGCCAGCATACGCAGGGTGTCACCAACGCCGGGACGCTCTATCTGAATGACTTCTGCACCGAAGTCGGCCAGCATGGTGGCGGCAAAGGGCATTGCGACCAGAGAGCCGGAGCAGACAACGCGCATACCGGCAAAGGGACCGTACTCAGGGATGATGAATTTACGTTCGCTCATAATAAGATCTCCTTTTCAAAAAGTTTATCTTGAATAGATTTATGTGATGCTCAGGCTTTTCTGCGCTTTATCTCCTCCACCAGAGCGGGGACGACGCTGCGGTAGTCCGCCACTGCGCCGTAATGGGAGATGTCAAAGATGGGAGCGCCCTTGGTGTGGTTGATGGAGATGATGCAGCCGGAATTCTGCATACCTACCTGATACTGGACGGAGCCGGAAATTGCGATGTTGAAAATGTATTTGGGCTTGATTGCGGCGCCGCTCTGGCCGATCTGCTTTTCATGGGGCAGCCAGCCGTTGTCCACCAGAGGACGGGAAGCTGCCAGCTTGCCGCCCAGCAGCTCTGCCAGCTCCTTTAGTGAAGCCAGGTCGGATTCTTCCTTGATGCCCCGGCCGCCGGCAACGACGACCTGAGCACCTTCGATGGAGTCGCCGGTATCCTGCTTGGGGGATGTCTCCAGCACCTCATAGTCAGGGTCCGCTTCCACCGTCACCGTCTCGGTGATGAGCTCGCCTTTTGCACCCACGCGGGGCTCTATAGGTTCAAACATCATGGGTCTCACAGTGGCCATCTGGGGACGGGCCTCCAGTATAACTATGTGAGCCAGAATGCTTCCGCCATAGGCGGGGGTAGTCTGATAGAACACCTCATCCTTGTCAAAACCAAGGTCAATGGCGTCGGCGGTCAAGCCGGTATTCAGGGAGACCATGAGCCTGGGGGCCAGGTCACGGCCCAGAGAAGTGGCCCCATAGAGGATTATGGAGGGCTTGTATTTCTCCGCCACCTGGGTCAGCGCTGCCTCGTAGGGACGGGCGCTGTAGTTTGCCAGGGCGTCATTTTCCACAAGGATGACCTTGTCGGCGCCGTAGGCAAAGAGAGTATCGGCGAGATGGGATACGTCCTTGCCCAGCAGCACTGCGCTTATCTCCTCGCCGGTGTGCTCCTTAAGCTCCTGGGACTTTGCCAGCAGCTCCAGAACGGTGCCGTTAAGTTTGCCGTTCTGCTGTTCGGCAAACACCCATATTCCTTTGTAATCACTTTTTGCCATGGATGCTGCCTCCTTATATCAGATGCTCGTCATGCAGCATGTCTGCAATCTGAGCGGCGATTTCCTCTCCGGTGCCGGAGAAATACTTGGTGTCCGCATTGCGCTTGGGTGGCTCCAGAACTTCCTTGGTGGAGGAGGGGGAGCCGGGGATACCGGTACGGCTCTTGTCTGCCTCCAGATCCTCAGCGTTCCATACGAAGCGGGGCTTCTTCAGAGCTTTCATTATGTTGATGGGCTTGGGGTAACGGGGCTGGTTTATCTCGGCTGTGACAGTGACCAGAGCGGGCAGCTTTGCCCGTACCTTCTGCACACTGTCCTCCAGAACCCGGTCGCAGATGACATAGCCGTCCTGAACATCTATGGAGGATGCCAGGGTTATCTGGGGGATGCCCAGATGGGCGGCGGTGGCAGGACCGGTCTGGGCGGTGTCGCCGTCTACGGCGTGGCGGCCGAAGAGAAGCAGATCATATCCGCCTATTTTCTTTGCAGCCATGGCCAGAGTGTAAGAGGTGGCCAGGGTGTCGGCTCCGCCGAAGGCCCGGTCAGACAGGAGGTAGGCCTCATCGCAGCCCAGAGCCAGGGCTTTCTTCAGCACTTCCTCGGCCTGAGGGGGACCCATGCTGATGGCGCAAACAGTGGCGCCGTACTTTTCCTTAAGCTGGATGGCGGCCTCAACGGCGTTGGCATCCAGAGGATTGAGCTTGCTGGCCACGCCTTCACGCATGATGTTGCCGGTTTTGGGGTCCAGCTTTACATCGTCGGTGTCGGGAACCTGTTTTACAAATACCAGAATTTTCATTGGAGTTCTGTCTCCTTATCAAGAATGGTTTTTATCTGCCGATAACGGCGCCGCTGATGACCATGCGCAGTATCTCGCTGGTTCCTTCGCCGATCTCCAGCAGCTTTGCATCGCGGTAGAAGCGCTCTACGTCAAACTCGTGGCTGTAGCCGTTGCCGCCGTGGATCTGGATGCAGTCGTCGCAGACTTCGCAGGCCCAGCGGGAAGCCAGGAGCTTCAGCTCGGCAGCTTCAGTGGAGAAGCGGACGCCGGAGTCCTTCATTTCGCAGGTGTCCCAGATCATCAGGTCGGTGGCCCGGATCTTGGCGGCCATGTCTGCAAACTTGAAGCCGACAGCCTGATGCTTGTAAATGGGCTTGCCAAAGGTGACACGCTCCTTGGCATACTTGATGGCCTTGTCCATAGCATGCTGCATAAGACCGGAGGCAATGGCACCGATGGAGATACGGGCACCGTCAAGAGCCTGCATGGCTATCATGAAGCCGCGGCCTTCCGGACCAACCAGAGCATCGGCGGGGAGCTTGATGTTGTCAAAGCTCAGCTCACAGGTGCCGGAGCCGCGCATGCCCATCTTCTTCTCAAACTTGCCAACGGTGAGACCCTCAGCCTCTTTGGGGACTATAAAGACGGAAATGCCCTTGTTGCCGGCTTCAGGATCGGTCTTGGCCATGATCAGATAGTAGTCAGCAATACCGGAGTTGGTGATCCAGGCTTTGCCGCCGTTGAGAATGTAGCTGCCGTCGGGCTGCTTCTCGGCAACGGACTTGATGGCTGCGGCGTCGGAGCCGGCGTTGGACTCGGTGAGACCAAAGGCAAAGACCTTGCCCTCAGCGCACAGAGGAACGTATTTCTTCTTCTGCTCCTCGGTGCCGTGGAGAAGGATCATGTCGGCGGCCAGCCAGTGGGCATCAAGGAAGAGGGCGATGGAGGCGCTGCCCTTGGCAATCTCATTGATGACTATTTCACTGGTAATGGTGTCTCCGCCGCCGCCGCCGTACTCTTCGGGCATATGGATGGCCATGAGGCCGGCATCCACCAGTTTGGGAATCAGATCCCAGTCAAAGCCGTTCTCGTCCATGGCTCTGTCTCTGGGCTCAATCTCGTTTGCAGTAAACTCTCTTACCATGTCACGGATCATCAGTTGTTCTTCAGTGAACTTGTACATTGTCTTGACCTCCATGTTTAAGTTTAGTTGATCTTGTAATTTAGTACAGATAAAGAAAACTATTGCAAAAACAAAGAAATCTGTTATAATACAGGTGCACAGTTTGTTAAAGCAAATTCGGTTTCTTTTCTCTGACGCTGGTTAAACTATAAACAATACTGGGACAGATGTCAACAGTAACATGCTGCCCGGCATCAGTTTCAGCGGTATACTCAAAAAATGATGTCTATTTTTTCACAAAACTTGAAATGTTATAGTACAGTTTAAAGCCGAAACAGGGCGAATTTAGTAAACTGTTTTAAACTGTAATATATAAGGGGGCGTCCGAGATTTCCGTCAAGAATGACATGGTATTAAAGTATATAGAATCCCTGCCGGAAGGCAGCCGGATATCGGTGCGGGAGCTGTCGGCAAAACTGCTGGTCAGCGAGGGGACGGCCTATAAGGCCGTCAAGGAAGCCGAGCAGATGGGGCTTGTCATGGTAAAGCCAAAGGCGGGCACGGTGCGTATATGCGTGCAGCAGCCCAACTTTGAAAAAAGCGTCAGCGCCGCCGATACGGCCAGAATGCTTGGCCTGAGCGTCAGTGCCGGGAAGGCCAATCTGAACCGGAGGATACGCCGTCTGATAATTTGTGACGGCTCTCGTCAGGACCTGCTGCGACAGCTGGAGAACACGGAGGTGTCAAGCAGCCTGTGCCTCTGCGGGGACCGGCCGGAGCTGCAGACGGAGGTGCTGGAGCGGGGAGCAAACCTGCTGCTTACCGGCGGCGTCAGACCCAGTTGGGTCCTGGCAAATCTGGCGGAGCGCAAGGGACTGTTGGTGTTCACATCTCCCCAGAGTGCAAGCGCCCTTGTCAGATTGTTCAATTCCGAGTTAGACGAGCCGGCAGACTCCACGGACAGCAGTCGGGTATCCTCATGGATGCAGGCCCCGGACTATATGTACTATAATGATATCGTGGCGGACTGGCACCGACTCTATGCTGAGAGCAACCTTGCTCAGCAATACCCGGTGGTGGACGACGATCTGGAGATCGTCGGAGCACTGGACATGTGGAAGGCAGCCACGGCAAACCCCTCCCAGAAGCTCGGCTCGGTTCTGGCGGATACCGAGGAGATGGAGGCGGTCTCTGAAGATGAAAGCGTCAGAGACGTGACCCGCCGCTTTGTGGTGAACGGACAGTTCATGGCTCCGGTGCTGGAAGGGAAGCGGATGATGGGAATAATAAGCGCCATTGACTTGCTGAGATATTACATGTGCTCTGAGCCTGAGCCGGGGACCAGCACCACTGACAGCTTTCTCACCAGGGACAGCGCAGTATCCGAAGAGGACAACGCTGTTTTCCGCGTACAGGTACCGCCCAGCGCCCTGGGCGGCCCGGGACATTTGGAGAACGATCTGCTGCTGTCAGCGGCGGAAAGCCATCTTCGCCAGCTGGGACTTTTGAATTACCGTCTGACCAACGGCACTTTTATGGCTTTCAGGCCCCTGGAGGCCACGGAGGGTTTGAGACTGGAGAGTCGTATTCAGGCAAATAATCCCGGCAGTGCAGTTATGGAAGTGGAGCTATATGATGAGAAGGTCTCCTACGCCAAGATGGTCATGACGGCTACAGCGCAGGAATGGAAAGGAGAATAAACCGTGTTTCAGCTGAGCCAGCGGCAAAAAGAACTGCGCAGCGAACTGCGCAGTTTTGTGGACAATAATATCATTCCCCAGGCGGAGGCCCTTGAACTGAGCGGGGGTTTCCCCAAGAGTCTGTTTTTACAGCTGGGAAAGCAGGGATATCTGGACCTGAACTTTTACCACCTGAGGCCTGAGGCCAAATACGGCAGCATTGAAAGCACAATCATTATGGAGGAAATCGCCAGAGGCCTGCCATCCATGGCTCTCAGCATCAGCCCGCATATTCAATGCATGAACCTCATTGCCCTTCACGGCAGCCGGGAGCTGAAAGAGCGAGTGATGCCTGGGGCACTTAGCGGGGAATTGCTCTTTGCCTTTGCCCTATCCGAAGCCAGCGGAGGCTCCGAGGCTCTGGCCATAGACACCACTGCCAGCTATGTTGGGGACGGGTGGCTGCTCAACGGAGAAAAATGCTGGATAACCAACGCCGGAACTGCCGACGGCTATATCGTTGCGGCAAAGAGTGCCCAATCCAGCAGATACAGGGATGTGAGCCTTTTCTATGTGGACGCGGGTACTCCGGGTATTGAGGATATAAAGAGAGTTCCACTCACAGGCATGAATAATTCGCCTACCGGCTCCATACGGCTGAATAACTGCAAAGTGTCGACCCAGTGCCTGGTGGGCAGAGAGAACGAGGCCTACCCGCTTATGAAGGTACTGCTTAACGAGGGACGGTTGGACATGGCGGCTTTGGCGGTGGGCATGGCCCAGGGCTCAATGGAGAGCACAATAAGCCACACCAGCACCAGCGGCCGGTATGGCCGGAACCTGGCTTCCTATCAGGGAGTGTCTTTCCAGGTGGCCAGGATGTACGAAAAGATATTTATGGCCCGCAACTCCCTCTACACCGTGGCCGACATGTTCCAGAACCAGCAGCGGGCCACAATGGAGGTGGCGGCTCTGAAGCTTTTTTCCTCGGAGATGTGCCTGGAGGTATGCCGCTCGGCGGCACAGCTTTACGGCGCCCGGGGCTTCAGCCGTTTTTCTCCGGTGGAGCGAAATCTCAGGGACTGCCAGATGCTCACTATTGCCGAGGGCAGTTCCGAGGTATGCCAGATAGTCATATCCGGCAAGCTGTATCATTCCCAGCCGGGGACATATTGAGGAGGACGGACCCGGAAAAAATATGTATGGGCCTTATGTGACTGCTGTGGGGTTTGGGGTTTTCAGCGGCTGCTCCTTTGCAGTCCATTCCTCGGCTAAATAGTAAGGAGACCGGCAGGGCGGGACAGAGACGGGAGCGGCCGGCAGAGAGGCTGAAGCACCGGGCTTGACAGAAAGAAAATAATTCTTGAAAAATAAGGGTTTACAGGTTAAGATACAATTAATGAGAAAAAAGGAGGCTTGTCCCATGAAATGTCCCCGCTGCGGCAGCGAGCTGTCAACCGACTCCCACCGTAAATATAATTTGCAGATGTGCTATAACTGCGGTTATATAGAAGGACGCTATTTTGGCGATGACAATCAGCACGGATTCACCAACTTTGAACATATGAAGATACTTAATATGAACGAGTTGGCAGTATTCCTCTCCGAAGGTATTGGTGTAGATAAGGATAAGGTCCTCTCCTGGCTCTGCGACACTCACAAAGAGTGAGGGGTACGCAAGACAATAAAAGAGTCCCCAGACAGTTCAATGTCTGGGGACTCTTTTAGCTTAAGAATGCTTGAGAATATTGAGAGGGACTCAATTAAGCAGGGCTCTGAAAGCGGGAAGGCTGCGCTCAATCATGTCACGGGAGACGCAGTAACTCAGCCTGAGATAACCGGGACAGCCGAAGCCGTCGGTGGGAACCAGCAGCAGGTTGTGCTGCAGCTTGGCCTTCTCGGAGAAGGCCATGGAATCTCCGCCGGGGGCTTTTACCAGAAGATAAAATGCGCCCTGGGGCTTTACGCACTCATAGCCCATATCGCTGAGACTGCCGTAAAGCAGGCGGCGGTTCTCGTCGTAGGCAGCCAGGTCCGGGCGTTCCGAAGCACAGCGGCCTATTACCATCTGCATTAGAGAGGGCGGACACACATGGCCCATTATCCGGGCGGCTCCGGCAATGGCCGTATAAAGCTCTTTGGCGTCCTGGGCAGAGCCCGGCACATAGACATAGCCTATGCGCTCCCCGGGCAGGGACAGGGACTTGGAATAGGAATAGCACACGACGGTGTTTTTATATATGCAGGGGATGAAAGGCACCTGGACCCCGTCATAGACCAGCTCCCGGTAGGGCTCGTCTGCAATGATGTAGATAGGGTGGCCGTACTCTGCGCTCTTGCGCTCCAGCAGAGCGGCCAGAGCCGCCAGGCTTTCCCGGCTGTAAACAACACCGGAAGGGTTATTGGGCGAGTTGACTATGATTGCCTGAGTCCTGGGGCTGATAAGGGCCTCCACCTTCTCCATAGGTATCTGGAAGGATGCTGTGTCCGGCGGGACTATAACGGCCTTTGCGCCGTTGTGCTCCACAAAGGGCACATACTCCGGGAAGAATGGGGCCAGCAGCATTATCTCGCTGTCCTCTCCAACGGCCAATGCCTTAATAACCGATATGAGAGCCGGGGCGGCACCGCAGGTGAAAAACAGCTCGCCCGCCTTTATAGGCAAGCCGAAGCGTCGCTCCAGATCCTCCGCCACAGCCTGACGGGCATCCTCCAGGCCGGCAGCTGTGGTGTAGCCATGTACCTTGATGGAATCCATGCTGCCGATGATGTCAGTTATGGAGCTGTTCACGGCGACTGGAGCGGGGATACTGGGGTTTCCCAGGGAATAGTCATAGACCTTGTCGGCGCCTACCAGGGCCGCTTGCTGAAGACCGTAGGCGAAAAGGCTGCGGATGACGGAGGGCTCCGCCCCCAGCTTGTAGCAACTTTCGTTTATCATGTGTATCTCTCCTATGACAGATTTTATAACCGGATTATACTCCCAAAGCCGGGCTTTGAAAAGACACTGTTAAAAAAACTGCCCGGGCCGCAGCAAGGGAAGAGCAGACATATGAAGTCTTGTACAGAAGGAAAAGAGCCTGCGGCCAAAATGCCGCAGGCTCAATTCACATTCTTCGGAAGCAAAGCAAAAGATCACATCAGCGGTTCAGCAAGCCGCCGGGGCAGTGTGGCCCGTGTAGAGCTGATAGTATTTTCCCTGCTTTTCCATAAGCTGATCGTGGGTGCCGCGCTCGATAATACGACCCTGCTCCATGACCATTATGCAGTCGGCGTTGCGCACGGTGGACAGCCTGTGGGCGATGACAAAGGTAGTGCGCCCGGCCATAAGGGCATCCATGCCGTCCTGTACCAGCTTCTCGGTACGGGTGTCTATTGAGGAGGTGGCCTCGTCCAGAATCAGGGCCGGAGGGTCGGCCACTGCTGCCCGTGCAATAGCCAGCAGCTGCCGCTGCCCTTGGCTCAGGTTTGCCCCGTCCCCGGTGAGCATGGTGTTGTAGCCATCAGGCAGACGGCGAATGAAACCATCGGCATTGGCCAGACGGGCCGCAGCGACACACTCTTCATCAGTGGCATCCAGCCGGCCGTAGCGGATGTTGTCCATTACGGTGCCGGTAAACAGATGCGTGTCCTGAAGCACCATACCAAGGGAACGGCGCAGATCGGACTTTTTGATCTTATTTATGTTGATGCCGTCGTAGCGTATTTTGCCGTCGGCTATGTCATAGAAGCGGTTTATAAGATTGGTGATGGTGGTCTTGCCCGCACCGGTGGCGCCAACAAAGGCTATCTTCTGCCCTGGCTTTGCCCAGAGACTTATGTTGTGCAGCACTGTCTTTCCGGGCTCATAGCCGAAGTCCACATCGTCCAGGACGATGCCGCCCTCCAGCTTCGTATAGGTGACGGTGCCGTCGGCCTTATGAGGATGGCGCCATGCCCAGAGCTTGGTGCGCTCCTTTGTCTCTGTGAGTTGACCGTTCTCATCTTCTCTGGCCCTGACTAGCTCTACGTAGCCGTTGTCTTCCTCCGGCTGCTGGTCCATCAGGTCAAAGACCCTCTGGGCTCCGGCTGCGGCAGTGACCACAAAGTTTACCTGCATGCTGACCTGAGATATGGGCTGAGTGAAGCTTTTGTTGAGACCAACAAAGGCGATGACCGTGCCAAGGCTTACCCCTGCCAGGCCGTTTATGGCCAGCATGGCTCCAACTACGGCTACCAGGGCGTAACTGAGCCAGCCGATATTGGAATTAATGGGCATAAGCATATTGGCATAAAGGTTTGCCTTGTTTGTACTAAGGCGCAGCTCCTCATTTACCTTATGGAAGTCATCCATGGCTGCCTGTTCGTGGCAGAAGACTTTGACAACTTTCTGCCCGTCCAGCATCTCCTCGATAAAACCATCTACGGCACCAAGAGCCTGCTGCTGCTTAACATAGTATTTACCGGACAGGCGGGAAAAGTTTTTGGTCACCAGAAGCATTACCAGGGCCGTGAGCAGTGAAATGAAGGTGAGCAGTGGGTTAAGCAGGAGCATGGTCACCAGGGTGGCTATCATGGTAATACTGGAATTGATGACCTGGGGTATGCTCTGACTCAAAAGCTGACGCAGGGTATCCACGTCGTTGGTATACACGGACATGATGTCTCCGTGCGCATGGGTGTCAAAGTATTTAATGGGCAGCTTCTCCATGCGGTGGAACAGGTCATCCCGAAGATGGCACATGGTGCCCTGGCTGACGTTTACCATTATACGGTTGTAGGCAAAGGCGGTAACTATGCCAAGGGCCATAAGGCAGGCCAACCGGATTATGTCCGCCTTAAGCCCGCTGAAATCCCTGGAGCCGCTTTGCAGCAGGGGAGTAATGTAATCATCCACAAGGGTCTGGGGGAAGGTGGCTGCCACCACGGTGGCAACGGCAGAAAGTAATATACAGCCTACCACCAATATAAACAGAGGCCAATAATAATGGAGCATATATCTCATGACCCGGCTCAGCACCTTGCCCGCACCGGGAATCGCTTTCTTTTTATTCATGAAAAGACCTCCTTTCACGCGCTCTGGTCAAAGTCGCCGCCGCCGTTGACCTGGGACTCATAGATGTCCCGGTAAATTTCGTTGGTTTCCAGCAGCTTTTCGTGGGTATCAAAGCCGTTTATCCGACCGTTTTCCAGAACCAGTATTCTGTCGGCATGCTCCACGCTGGATATGCGCTGGGCAATGATTATTTTAGTGGTGCCGGGTATCTGCCGGGCAAAGGCCTGCTGTATCCTGGCGTCGGTGGCGGTGTCCACGGCAGAGGTGGAGTCGTCCAGAATGAGGACTTTGGGATGCTTGAGCAGGGCTCTTGCTATGCACAGCCTCTGCTTCTGGCCACCGGACACGTTTGCGCCGCCACGCTCTATGCGGGTGTTGTAGCCCTCCGGCAACCGGTCTATGAACTCGTCGGCACAGGCAGCCTTGCAGGCCTGAATGCACTCCTCTTCAGTAGCTTCGGGATCGCCCCAGCGCAGGTTTTCCAGTATGGTGCCGGAAAACAGGGTGTTCTTCTGGAGCACCACGGAAACCTGGTTACGCAAGACTTCCATATCATAGCGGCGGACGTCCACTCCGCCTACCCGCACCGTGCCTTCGGTGGCATCGTACAGGCGGCAGATAAGGTTCACCAGACTGCTCTTGCCGCAGCCGGTGCCGCCGATAACGCCGATGGTCTCCCCAGCCTTTATATGCAGGTCAATGTCCGACAGCGCATTTTTACCGCTGGCAGCCTTGTAGGAAAAACTGACATGGTCAAAATCAATGGAGCCGTCGGCCACTTCTTCCACCGGCTGCTCCGGGGAAGACAGGTCGGGAGTTTCATTGAGAACCTCACCGATACGGCGTATGCTGGCCATGGACATGGAGATCATAACTACCACCATGGACAGCATCATGAGGCCCATCAACAGGGACATGATGTAGCTGAAAAGACTGGTGAGATCGCCGGTGCTCATTTCTCCGGCTACAATGAACTGGGCTCCAAGCCAGGAAGCGCAGATAATACAGAAGTATACCGCTAGCATCATGGCCGGATTATTGAAGGCCAGCAGGCCCTCGGCCTTTATAAACATTTTCCGCAGTGTGGCCGAGGCATTGGCAAATTTTTCCGTCTCATACTTTTCCCGGACGAAAGCCTTTACTACACGGATGCCGGATATGTTTTCCTGAACGCTGGCGTTCAGATCATCGTATTTGTGGAATACCTGGTTAAATATCTTTAATGTCACAGCCATAATGCTGCCGAGAACAACGACCAGAAAAACTACTGCAATAAGAAACATCAGACTCATACGCGGGCTGATGAAAAGGCACATGGCATAGCTGAATATAAGCATAAGCGGCGAGCGTACCGCCACGCGGATAATCATCATGAAGGCGTTCTGTACATTGGTTATATCCGTAGTCATACGGGTGACCAGGCCGGGCACACTGAATTTATCAATGTTGGAAAAGGAAAAAGTCTGGATGCTGGAGTATATGGCTTCCCGAAGATTGGCCGCAAAGCCTGAAGAAGCACTGGCGGCAAATTTTCCTGCCGAGGCGCCGAACACCAGACTCAGAAGAGCCATGGCTACCATCAGCGCACCGTAACGGTACACCACCGGGAGATTGGCAGCATCCAGACCGCGGTCAATGATTATGGCCGTTATAAAGGGCATGAGAATCTCCATAAGCACTTCCATAGCAGTTAAGCCGATACACAGCCAGGCATCTCTGCGGTAGCTGCCCAGCTGCTTCAATATTAGTTTCATCTTGCTGTTTCCTCCTTTTGGAAAGATTCCGGAGCCGTGGACAAATTCTTAAGCATTTTCTTTTGAAGCCTATTCAGATTTTCCAGCTCTCCGGGAGAAAAATCCCGATACAGTATCTCCTCGGACTTGGATATCGAGCGCTCCAGAAAGTGCTGGAGCTGCAAGCCTTTGGCTGTGCCGGACAACAGCTTTTGCCGTCCGTCTTCCACGCTGGTTTTTAGAGACACATAACCCTTCTCCCAAAGCCGCTTTACCAGCCGGGAGACGGTGGCCTTGGAATGACCGCTGGCCAGGTGCAGCGATGTCACCGAGACACCGGCTTCTGCGTTTTGCAAAATATAGAGAAGAGTCAGCGCCTGGACTCCGGTGATGTCCGCCTCAGCCAGAGAGCGATTGGCCAGTTGATCCAGCTGTATGTTTATCTGCCGTCCGTCCTGTATTAGACGCCTCCGGTTCAATGTCATAAACAGATACCTCCTTTGTGGTCGGCTCCCCCTGTACCAGCCGGGGAAATTTGTTAGGTACCTTACTTTTTATAGCACAACAATGCTTGTATGTGAAATTCAAATATGCTATAATCAATAAAAGACTTTTATAGTTGATTTGCATTGATATGGAGCCGGGGAGGACGTATATACAGTGAATACCACTCAGCTGGAATGTTTCATGGCAGTGGCGGACTGCTTGAATTTCTCTAAGGCGGCAGAGCATTTGCGCCTGACTCAGCCTGCGGTCAGCCATCAGATAAAGTCTCTGGAGGACGAACTGGAGGTGGAACTCTTCAGCCGCAGCAGTAAAAGCGTAAGATTGACTCAGGAAGGGCACATGTTCCTTCAGTATGCCGGAGACATACTTAAGCTGACCGGAATATCCAAGGCTCAGGTAAAGCAGTGCAGGAGGGAGCGGCCCCGGTGGCTGGGGATAGGCTGCCGCAGTGCAGGGGACCTCAGCCTGATGAAGCCTGCGCTGGAGAGATTGCGGCAGGAGGAGAAGGGAGTGCTGCCGCTGCTTAAGCTGGTGCCTATGAGTGCTCTGGACAATCTGCTGGCGGAAGGGGAGATACAGCTCATGCTGAGCTTCCGGGAAACCTCGCCGCAAAACTGCGCCTTCCGTCCTCTGCTGGATAGTCCCATGGTGTGCGTGTGCAGGGAGGACCATCCTCTGGCCGGAAAAACCGAGACGGATCTGAACAGCCTGAAAGCGGCCGGCCGTATGGCCAGCTGTCCTCCGCCTGTTTGTCCGCCCTCTCTCTTTGCCCTTCAGGGGCAGCTGGTCACGGCCAGAGTGCCGGACCAGGTAATATTCTGCGAAAACCAGGAGGTTTTGCTGACCATGGTGGAGGCCGGATATGCCTTTGCCCTGGCCATGGACATACCCAGGCTGCGCCGTCCGGGGCTGCGGTACATCCCTCTGGAGGGATATGCTCCGCTCTCTTTTGGGGCAGCCTATCTAAGAGGACGTAACGACGCAGTACTGCGGCGCTTTCTCACTCTGCTGGAAGAGAGCTTAAGCGAAGGCACAGGGGAGATATAGATTTTTGCCCGGCAGGCGGAGGAATTAAAGAGAGGTACGTTGCCTTGTAACTCATGAACATTGCAGCATGGTATAAACGTGGTGCTCAAGACGAAGACCATATGCGCACTTTAAATTCATATATAAATAAAAATAAACCCGAACCCCAGAAGATGTGGGTTCGGGTTTGCAGTTGTGACTCAAACAGGGTTGAACAATACCGCTACTTACTATTGTCAAGTATTTTTTGCTTCAGCTTTATGTATTCTTCGTCGTCCATAATTCCACTCGCTTTTAATTCATCCAGATCCTTAAGCTCTTGAGATGAACTGTCCCGCCGCCAGGCGGCACGAAGCTGGTCCAGTGGAATGAAAAGAATAACGATGCCTATGGCAAATAATATGACAGAAAGATTCCCGTCAACGGTACCGTGACTGAATAGTCCCCAAAAGAGCATGCATGCTGAAATGGCTATCTTCACTACGTCCATAAATCCAAATTTTCTGTCTTCACTGTCCACCGGCCCATAAAAAGAATTGGTTATAACCGGCCAGGACAATAAACCCCAGCCTGCAATGACAAAAAACACACCGGCTCCCAGCCGGATTTCCCGTCCTCCGGAAAACGGCAGCGCATTCAGCAGAAGCAAAAGACCTATCAATGTCCGCCCCCAACTAGTCTTTTTTGACACCATCTGTCACCCCATTATCGTTCAAAGTTCCTGAAGCTTTTTAGTATCAGCGGTTTTTGCAGCCGGGTATTCCCGGATCATGCGCTTGTCATCCGGCTTTTCATGATATTCAACATACTGCCTGCATCCTGCATATATGCAAATAATTACCCAGATCAAACTACCCAGATATCCGGTACCGAAAAAGAAAGCATTTGTTATAGAAATATAGAAAATGACGGCAGCTAAAGCCCACATAAAAAATAAGGTTTTCGCATATACGGTTTCCCGCCGCTTTCTTAAATCGCTTATTTTGCGTAGCTGCTGCATCTATAGGGATTATATGTCAAAAAAGCCGACAGTTCAACAATTAAAAATCGGAGCAAGCGATATAAAGCTTACTCCGACGCATTAAAAACAGTATTGATGCCAGCCATTGAATATGGGATTTTATGAATATGTGCATGGATTGGTTTTTCTGGGGTGATGATGGTGGATATCAAAAACAAAATGCCGATCCAACCAGTTGCCTATTATGCCGATGACCTTTCCCATGGTTAGTGCTGCCAGCACGGTTCCTATGCCCAGACCTTTCAGATGACCAAGAAACAGGAAGGTCATACCGGCCGTCACGATCAGGCAGGTGGCATCAAAGGTGATTTTTTTTTTTGGGTAGCTGATTTTGGTGATCTGTGTGAGCTCCCGGGGAAAGAGGTCGGTAGGAATGATGGGCAAGCCGCAGCGATTGGAGAGGGCAATGCCAAAGCATATAAGCAGGTAACTGATAATAAAGTAGACCACACGCCAGCCCAGATTTACAGGAAGCACGTTGATCCAAAGCTCGTATATGTCCAGCAGCTCGCTGAACACAAAGCCGACGGCAAAGCTGAACAGATAGGAAGGGACGAACCGGCGGCGCAATATCATGAGCGTCAGGATCAGAGCTGCCTGAAAGATATAGGTCCAGGTCCCCAGGGAGAAGAAGGTGAGTACTTCCGAAAAGGCATAGGGAACGCTGGAAATAGCGGAGATACCTGCGCCTGAGTACAGCATCAGCACTACGCTGAAGGAATTGATCGCCACTGCAATGGCCAGCGCCAGTTCGCCGCGAAACAGCGGCAGTTTATGTTCTTCACGTTCCACAGGATGGCCTCCTTGTATTCTTGAAATCCAAGGTATTATAGCCTCCTGACATTCATATGTATAATTCATAATTTCCATAAAATTATAGAAAAAATTTATTATACATGGTATAATGGCACAATATAGGAGGAGAGAGCATGAATCTGGATTATCTGCGCTATTTTGTAAAATTGGCAGAGCTGCGCCACTACACGAAGGCTGCCGAACAGCTCCGTATTACCCAGCCCAGTTTAAGCCATGCCATACGGCTGCTGGAGGATGAACTGGGTGTGCCGCTTTTTGAGAAGACCGGACGAAATACCACACTGACCTCTTTTGGCGAGGAATTCCTGGAGTGTGCAAAACGGACGCTGGGTACTCTGGATCAGGGGGTGTCTTCAATCCGGCGCAGCGCACAGGGGGAAGGGCTGATTCGCCTGGGTTTCCTGCGTGTATTGGGGATCGACTACATCCCAAGAATGGCGGCCGGGTTTTTGAAAGCCAATCCGGGGAAAAATATCCGCTTCGAATTTCACACCGACCGGACACAAGGACTGTTGGAGGGCCTGATGGACCGACGCTTTGATCTGATTGTGTGTTCGATTCCACCAGAGGAGATGCATTTGACGGCAGTTCCCGTGACGCGGCAGGACCTGGTGCTCATCGTACCTAAGAACCACCCGCTGGCTCTGAGGCACAGCGTGGATCTGGCGGAGGCGCTGCCTTATCCCCAAGTATATTTTTCAAAGGGATCCGGTCTGCGGGAGATGGTAGACGGTTTGTTTTCAGCCGCCGGCGGTGCTCCCCAGATTGCATATGAGACCGAGGAGGACCAAGTCATTGCTGGACTGGTGGCACAGGGCTTCGGTATTGCCGTGGTTCCCTATATGGATTTGCTGCTCAAGCTGGACCTGGCAATCCTGGAGATCAGCGCCCCGCCTTACAAACGGGAATTTTTCCTGATACATAATGACGAGTTGTTTTTACCGCCTGCCGCCCGGGATTTCCGGCAATTTGTGCTGGGTAACAGAGACGTAGAGAATCTATACTAATATAGAAAAAATACATAGTTACTCAAAGAACGTGCAGAGGATGCTTCTTGCATAAGCACAAAAAAGCGTGGTCTCAAAGCAGACTTTGAAGCTGTCAAAAACAAACCCGGAGCACAGAGGCTGCGCAGCCGTTGGCGGCTTTGCTGCCTTACGGATGCGGCGTACCCTTTGCGGGTAAGTGGGGCCGGGTTTAGTGGGAGCTGCGAAGGATGTGACGTCCGCAGTGATGTGGAACATCTCAACACTACGGATGCCGGCTTCCATATCTACACCCAAAGCCAAATCGAAGCACAGCGCAGCGGGTTCGATTTGGAAAGGCGGAGCAGAAAAATGAGCGCGATATGACTTCTTATAAAAAAAGGCGGAGCAAGCGTAATATCGCTTGCTCCGCCTTGGTGCTCCAGCGGGGATTCGAACCCCGGACACCCTGCTTAAAAGGCAGGTGCTCTGCCTACTGAGCTACTGGGGCATCTATAAACACCTTGCCCTGAATAAAATTTTCAGAGGAGGGAGTTTTGGAAAAGTGGCTGGGATGGCGGGACTCGAACCCACTATATCGGAGTCAAAGTCCGGTGTGTTACCATTACACTACATCCCAGTATTATAAACTGAGACCGGCACAGCCGGCCTCTGATTATTT
>OLRA01001914.1_pt1 | contig 22517 bp, 30 predicted proteins | sample 1673011 | NCBI WGS metagenome assembly OLRA01 (sample SAMEA3136746, study PRJEB25190) | human gut metagenome | reverse complement strand
ACTACCCTCAGGCCAGGGCCTGCAAACCAATTTGCGAAAAATTCTTGACACTACCAACGGATGAACCCTATCATTTATAAAGAATTTGGAGCGGCAGGAAAATAAGAGTAAAAAAAGGCCATGGAGTTAACCATGGCCTTTTTTTCTATCCTTTTATTTTTGAATGTGCGATTTTTACGATATTAAAAAAGTTTATATTTTTGCAAAAACTTTGATTAAAAAAAGAAAGTCTCTCTTGATTTAAGAAGAAAGTGAGAGAACAATTTGTGGTGCCGTGGATTCAACGTGTGGTTTGCTCCACAATGCGCTCATGGTCAAATTTTAAATAGTCTCTCAGCTTTTCCTGCAGCTTTCCAATGTGAGGTCAAAGATGGCTCCGTTATACTCCAAAACTGCGGCGTGTTTAAACTGCCTGGGAGCCTTGTGTATGGCGGAACAGTCTTTAATGGCGGGAAATCTTTGTAGGTAAAAAGCAGTAGCAGTGGAACAAAACCACGGACGTCGATATTGACGTCGTAAATCTAAGCATGCTGCAGCTCCTACTCTGGAAAATTGCAGCGTATGAAGCCGGCATAGAAAATGAACCAATAATCGGCAATGGAGAAGCAGGCAAAAGACAGCCGGAAAAGAGATACTAAAATGAGCACAGAGCCGCACCCATAAGTATATAGAAGCTGAAGTCAAAATAGCGGGGACAGAGAAATAAGCATCATTAACAGACCAAAGATTATAGCAAAAGCTCGTTTCTCTTGCCTTTAGTTTCAGAGAAATATCACAGGCAGACTCAGATGCGCCTGCGCTTGCAGGCAGGGATCTGATAAATATTCGGGGAGTAATTCCCCTGTTCGTCTCCCGATAAATAGGAACTGAGAAAGCCCTGGGGATCATGAAAAAATTTAAAACGGCATATTCTTGTAAACTTATCAAAGGTATCCTTAAGGCTGGATTCCTCCAGTAGACCGTCACTGTCATAACGGAAGTGCTCGGAATAAAACTGCATACAGTCTTCCATGGTTTTCAGCTGATTGTTGCTGTCCAGGTACGTAGGCATATGCAGAAAACTGTAGGACAGGAGTCTGCCGCCCTCGTCAAATTCACACAGGGAAAGGGAAGCAATGCTTATTTGCCCGGAAATGGGATTGAGCTCGTATATGGGAGCTATTTCCGTCCGACCGGAGGCAATGACAAACTCCCGGCTGCAGGGCGGACTATTCGCAGAGGCCGTGGGCAGAAAGGTATCGTACTTTTCCGCCATGAGCAGGCGGCCTTCCTCATTCTTATAATAGGTGTAGTCGTAAAGAGTTTTTTTCCTTGGGTGCTTTACCAGCCGTCCTCTGTTGCCCCTGCCGACCACTATATCAAGTACAGGGCTTGGACAGTAGTAGCCACGGTGCAGAACTTCTCCGCCCCGGCAGTATTCCTGTTTTGTACGGCTGGATTTAAATTCCTCATACAGCCTTTCGTAAGACTCTCGATAATCATAATACAAGCTGCGCAGCTTTTCTATGTCCTTTTCGTATTTCAAAGCATTGCCTCCTTGCGGTTATTTATATTCCCTGGTGAACAGAGAGGAGAGTTTACTTTTCGCCTTGGCACAGAAGGCTTGGCGTTTTTTTGCTTTTTGCTCTTGCCGCTGGAGTCGCTTTTTGGCTTTTTCCCGCTCCAGCCGCTTTTTGTCATAGGGAATGATCATTTTATGATATAAAAAATAGTTATACAGCAGGCCGGGGTAGGTTGCAATGGACACCCTGGCGCAGATACACAGGATTTTTCCGTCTGCCCGGTAAACGATGCAATGGTTTTCTGTGCGTTTAAGACCTTTTAATTCTGAGATATGGTAGGTTTTGCCCCAGCACAAAAAGGGGGTGAAAAATCTTATATTCTTGCCGTCTATCTTTACATTCCAAAAGAGGGCGTAAAGCAGAGCCAGGGCGCCAGGCAGGAGAAAAGGCAGCATTAGAACCAAATACCCCGAAGAGGCGGTTCCCTGTACGCAGGGAATAAAGGTGCAGACGAGGAAAATGCCCACAAAGATTGCCAGCAGCACACACCAGCCGGGCAGAAAGCGCTCCTTGAATTTGACATCATCCGACATTCTTTTAAGCTCTTTGAAGGATGCATCGGAGGCATATTTTAAGTAAAGGAGAAGGAAAAGCGGCGTCAATGTTGTGACCAAAGGCAAAGTCATGGCAATGTTATAGCGCATATCCACCTCCAAATTCCGGGCTGCCTGTCCTGCTCCTCCAAACCGGGGAGCAGATAATCCGAGCCGGAAAATCTGCGGAGGACTGTAAAGGGCATCATAGCTGTTCCTCCTTGATTGGTTTTGAAATATGAAGTTTGAGCTGGTAAGGATTACGTGTTTTTATGTACCAGCAGGCATTGACGGTGTGACACTGCGACGCTTGTCAGGATTGCCCTAAATCTACAGGCGGTTAGGGTTATCCAAACAAGTTGCTTCTTCCCTCAATTAGATGCTTGCCGGCATGGTGTCCAGACACAATAAAAACTAATTGTCGGTATTCATGTAAATATTCAATTCCCTGAGGTTGTGTCCACAATACTGCTTAAGCATCTTTGTCTCAAAAGTTTCATCAAAATTTTTCCAGAAGACAGCTGAAATATTGTCTTTTGAATGAGGGATGAATTCTATTCGGGGAGGGATGGCGTCTGCAAAATTACCGATATAGATCAGCTTTGACGGAATAAACTTTTTTGAAGTGTTTAGCAGTCTTATTCTGTATTGAGGCAAAAAACCATACTCATCAACTTGATAATTGATTTTGGATTTTTCGGCAATATCTTCTTTCGGGCGTCTCATATCTATTGGCCAGAATCGTTGTTCATACTTTGTGAAACTTGTTTGAACATATTCCAAGTTGTTATATTCTTCTATAGTCGATGGAAGGGTTGTATCCTTGGTTATTTTTACATATACAATTGGCACTATGTGCCCAGGATACCATATGCCTTCATCAACCTTTTGAATTAGAAAGTAACGTCCAAAGAGCCCTTTTTCTTTCGCTAAATCACTCTCCAGTTGATAAGCAAAAACATCACCGAGTTTCCATTGGCACCTATACACTCTCTTTTTGATTGGCTTTTTAACTGGAGGTTGTGTAGAAAGAAGCTTGGATTGCAGATTATCTAATACCATTTTTCTCTGATCTTTTGTTGCGGTATTGATCGTTTGAAAATTCAATGTGAAATTATCTACTTCCATCCAATGAAGAGCTTCTTCCTTAACACTAGGTAAAAGCACACCAAAATTCCATTGTGTATCGGCTAATGCATACCAAAACAGTGGCTCCTCTGCGGAGTCTCCCATTATGGTTTTAAAAGCTGCTATCAATTTCTCGGTAATTTCTTGGACTGGTTTGCCGGCATTGAACAACTCTTCAAATTGATCTTTAATATCCAGCGATATATCATTTTCATATAATCCAAATCCCCAGATTCCCACTTTTTCACTCCCTTATCAATTTCTGCTCCAATACAAGATATCATTAGACATTTGATTCCATCCATAGTTTAAAGTACCCAAAGCGAGTGCCTTAAATGCCTCCCGGTATCTTGGCGACACATTGTTGATTTGGTTATTCAGCCTGTTTGCAGTATTTAATGTGTGCAGGAGAAGGCATAGGGGGACCTGTCCCCGGTGAGGTTAGAGAAGATTATGCGGCGCTGGGAAAGGAGTCAACCCCGGGATAGTCGGGAGTTGACAGAATCGTAAAATAGGGCTGTTCCTCCTTTGAACTACTGTCCGGCCTGTCCTGCTCCTCCAAACCGGGGAGCAGGTAATCCGAGCCGGAGAATCTGCGGAGGACTGTAAAGGGCATCATAGCTGTTCCCCCTTATGTGTCATAGTTTAACTTTGCAGCCACTTTAAGATTTCGCCATACCGTTTGTGAGAGTATGACAGCCACAGGAACTTGTCCGCCGGAGTAATCTCCATTGGGGGAGTATGATTCAGTTTTGCTTCCAGCCTCAGCAGCTTGCGGGCAAATTCCGGAGACCGCTTATTGGCAGCAAATACTGCCCACACGAAGAAAATGCCATATCGCTCCACTGCCTGCTTGCCGGTGTCCCCGCATATAAGATAGATGCCCCGGTTGTTGTCGGGAGTATATTCGCTGAATGCGCCGTGGACGGCGGCAACACCGACACAGTCAATCTCCTCCCTTTTCATGTAGACCTTGGGGAAAAGCCCTGTGCTGACAATGTTTCCGCAGATTTTTATGGGCCTGCATCCATAGCTCCAGCACAGCGGCGTGATGATAATGACGGCTGGAATGAGCAGAAAGACAACCAAGTCAAGAAACAAAATGATTATGCCGCCGAGTGTATAGTCCGCAACAAAGGTACCACGGAAAAGGGAACTGATCGTGTCGATCATGAAAAGAGTCCACCACATATATTCAACATAAATGACACCGATAAAATTGAATATAGTAATGAATAAAACTTTGAGAGAGGGTACATAGGCCGTTTTCATTTTTCCCACCAATCCTTTAACATCTGATATTTGTCAGCATCAAAATAGAGCCAGAACATCTTGTCCGGGATTTTGGCCTTGCATCCGGCAAATAAGATTTTGTTGGACTCCTCATAACTGAGCTGTCTCATATAGGGAGCAAAGTAATACTCATAGCGAAACAGATAAGCAGCAAAGCGTGGGCTTATACGGTTTTTAAACTGGCTCTGCCGCCACAGGAGGTGGACGCCGTACTGCTCCAGGTCTTCCTTTCTGCATTCACCGCAGGCCACATAGATGACATTCTTTCTGTCGTAGTAGCCCGGAACCACGGGGTCTTCAGGGGCCAGGCCAATACTGCTTATTTCCGACTTCTTCATAAAAGGTCTGCGCAGCAGGCCCAGATGTATGGCGTACTGAGATATCCAGACAGGGCGGCAATGTTTTGTGTAGTAGTCGAAAACCACCCAAGAGATCACCAACGTCAGAAGCAGTAAAAAAAGAATAATACCGGGGTATGCGGCCAGCAATAAAATCCCGTCTGAAGTACTGTCTACAATGGGTTTGTGATTCCCGGAACAGAAGCCCAGATATTCAAAGGCAGAGCCGTCCAAAAGGCTGGGAATGCCAATATATGGATCAGAGAAAAAATATACTAAAAACAGATAATAATTGCCGACGCAAACGAAAGCCAGAAATAAGATTGGTAGATAAAGAATTATGGAGGGCCTATGTACGAGTTTCAAGCAACCATCTCCTTGAGGAATTTATGAGCTTATGTGCCGACAGCCGGACAAAAATTTCAGTCCGACTCGTTGAGGACAATTTTAATTCCCAATGATTTTTGTTTCAGCACAGGGAGCTTTTTACAGAATCTCTCCAGCGATCCAGGCTCTGTGCTGATATAGAAACAGCAATTGTGACTGCTGTAATTCCCGCCGTCCTCCAATTCCATATACACTTCTATCAGTATATGTCCCAGCTTGTCTCTGTGCAGGAAACGGAAAGATACGCAGGCTGCTGTACCGTCGCCTTTCCATCCATTTGCCCAGGTGGTTTCCCTGACCTTGCCATTCAGAAACTCCGTGATTTTAGAAATCAGATTGTCGATCAGATAATCATCTACATATATTTCTGCCGACGCGGTTATTACGGCGGAAGAACACACTATGCCCAGCTGCATCATATGACAATCATACCAGAGCTTTTCTATTTCTATGTAGTCTTGCATAACCAAAACTCCCCGTACAGGTTTATAAATTTATTGCTCTTTAGTCCTGAATAATGTGGAGACCGTTCTCATCTTTTTTCAGCCTTATATAGCGATTGGGGGCGAACAGGGTTTTTGTCGTTTCACCTACAAAATCTTTTATCTCCTCAAACTCCGTAAAATCGCTTTCGGGGCGCAAGAATTTCTTGTCCCTGACCGCAAAGGTCATATCCCGCGTGTCAAAGTCCATGCCGAATTCGTAAAAAACAGTTGTGCCGTCCAGCAGATCAAAGTAATCTTCCAGTTTCTCAATGAGCATTTCAAAAAGGAATTCCCTGATTGCCTCTTCTTTTACACGAATTACACGGATCTCACCGTCTTTCAACCGTTTGACTTTCAAGTATACCAGACTCCTTTATTCAATGTGGGGATGATTTTAAACTCCGTTAGAATAATGCACAGTCTTTTGCCCGGCGCCTTATGATTCTTCAATGTCGCAAAATGAATTGGCACAATCAAAAATCTCAATAATTACTTCTTTTGATACAATATGCAATTCATCTCCAGAAAACATTTGAAACAGCAGGTAAAGAGAATCTTCCATATATTCGCTGTGCTTTAAGAGAGAATTCTGCAAGTATGAAAAATCTTTTTCTACAGTTAGTGAAATGATTGTTTCACGATTTCCAGACCAGTCACCTTTAATTGTAAGCGCAATTCCTATGTTGAGGAAGGTAAAGTCGATCTTAACATCAGAAATTGGATTATATAATTCAATTTTAATTCTATCTTCTCTATAGTTATATTTGACATTTTCCAATTTTGCATCATGAACATAACTGTTGTATAAAAACGCTTCTAATTCTTTAGTATTTTTTTTGTTATATCTTGGCATTTTATCCTCCGGATTATCTGAATGGGAAATGAATTGCTGCGTAAGGTTCAGGTACAATCATTCCTGGGTAATAATGACCTGTTCTGTGTATATGGTAATGTGGCTTGTCGTTTTAAAGCTTGGGCTATAGTTCGTATCTTGTTTTTCGGCCTGCATTAAAGTGTAGTAGAGAAAATATACCTAATATACCGGAGACGAACATTCCTATGTGGGCAACCAAGGATGAATAGGGGGTAAATAGTTACAGTAAGACGAGCACACAGGGGAAAAGGAATGTCCAAATGATGCAGGATTTCTTTAATACCATATAGAATCTATATTGTTTGAGGTAAATCGTAATATGATTTTGAATGTAATCCTGTTTCAGCCGTTCAAAGATACTATACTGACGGGCAATCATAGCTCCTTTCTTATATCGATGTTTGCGTGCTTTTATATTGCCGATTAGTATGGAATAAATTATTCGATGGAGAAAGCATAAATTCGTGAGATTTATCAGCAAGAAAGGGATAATTATATCAAAGATAATTTCACGCATAACACAAATTCATCTCCTGTTCAGTGAGGGATGTTATCAGAGAAATTACAAAGAAAATTTACTGCGGCGGTCTTAAAAAGACTTTGTAAGTTCAATATGGGGCCAAAAGTTCGAGAATGTGCCAGATTCTGAAAATGTTTACGACAAGCGCCGCAGTATCACAAGGGCGAGGCCTGACGGTACAGGATTTATTTCCGCTGCATGAAAAATGAAATAATTATAAAAGAAACCTCATTAACTAAGATCAAACCAACATGGAACATTACTAATACGCCTGCAACGTTCGGGGCGCAGTTTGCAACAATGCAGATAATCAGATTTATCGGGAAAAGTGCTGCATAAAACAGAGAGAGGAAAAGCTGAAAGTAAAGGTAGCGGGGAACTACACGCTGCTTTATATTAAATAATTTTCTGACCCATCTTGCAGGTTTGATATACCTTTTGGGATACCGCTGGGTATCTACCCCAAGGGTCCTCATCATTTCAAATGCTGAATTTCTGCAACTCCAACTGGATAGCAATGATATTCCAAAGAACACAGGTATCGCATTATTAAAGAATACTTCGAAGTTAAAGCCCATTTCAAATCCTCCCTGTAAGACGATTTAATGCAGTTATGGAAGAACACTTCCGGTCTGGTATATGGTGATATAAAAGCAAGTACGGGAGTTCATATGTAAATGAATGTTCCGAATGGGGCAAGGGCGACTTGCCCGGCTGGGTATTATAAAGGAAAAGGCATTATTTAAAGAATCTGTATCTTTTCCTCTCAGAGGGGAGCCAGAGCAGCTGGGGGATAAACTCAATAGCGAGAAGCCATAAAGAGCAGTATTGAGGGAGAGCCAGAAGAGTGAAGGCCCAGCCGTCGCCCAGTGTTACCATAGCCCCCACAAAGCCCACCCAGGTGATGATATAGGCCAGAAGATTCAGACAATGGCAAAAGAGAGTAATATATAACAGGGGATTTTTCTTTTCCGCATCACGGACAAGGGGGATAAGCAAGAGCTGGTCCAGGAAAGAATAGGATTTAAGATAATTTTTCATGGCTTTGGCGCTTCTTTTGCGAAAGCCGCACTGGATAATAACGCCACGGCGGACAAAGCAAAATGCGCCGCAAATTCCAGTAGCACATACCAGGAAAAAAAGACCAACTAGAAGCATTTGCCACCACTCAAGACCTGCATTCTCGTTCTACCGCTCTTGTAAAATACCGGAATATTCCTGCCAAATCTCACGTATCCATTGAGAAAAGCCCATGTTACCTCTCCTTTAAAAACCTAATCTTAAAAATGCCTGATTTGCACCCTGTGTTCCAAGCCAACCTTTGCCTATTCCCAACATTGCAGGTAAGGTAAATTTTTTGGAATAAGTTGCGCTCATCTTATAAAAAAATGTGCCGGCTTTCTGTATCCCGTCAGTGGGGACGTGCTTTATAAATCTGGTTACACGGTTCATCATATTTTTGTCGCTGCGAATGACACCATTGCCGCCGACGATACCTCCAACAAAACCGGACGCTGTGTCGGTAGCTACTTCACGCCAACTGTCAGAGGACATTTTTCCACTGTTATCTATAAGCTCGTGGCTAACGGATTCCACAAAACTTGTAGCAGTGCTAACGGCACTTCCTACAAGGAAATAAGCTCCTGAAGCGGCAACTACCCCATTAACTGCTCCACAGACAGCGGATATTGCTATTTTTGCAAGTGATTTTGAAGACCTTAGTGAATGAAAACCTTCAGAGGTCCATATATCCGCTATAGTTGTTGCTGCACCGACAACTGCACCGACAACTGCACCAACGACAAAGTTCCAGAAAAATCCACCTTCATCAGTTCGTGAGATGGGGTTGTTACCGCAGTAGGCGAACAAGTTATAACTTGCAATGTCGCCATTTACGCCGAGCGTATCCGCGCCGTCGGCATTAATAAATCGGCAGAGCTGGAGGGCGTAGTAACGGGCTTTGAGGTAGTAGAGGCCGGTGTCGGAATCGAAGTAGTAGCCGCGGTAGCGGAGGGGATTGATGTCGGCCATGTCGCCGGTGGCGGAGAGAATCTCGCCCCAGGCGTTGACAATTTTTAATAACAGGGCAGAGGGCATCTGCCCTGTTATTGGGTTTTGCGGTATCTGTTATGAAATTTCCTGAAAATAATGCATAGTGTTTTGTCGACGCATTATGCTTCTTCAATGTCGCAAAATGAATAGATGTCAAAATCAATGTCCAATCCCAACATAGAAATTTTATCTAAAACTTTTCTGCTCAGGTAAAGCGAAGGAGAAGTGCTGCCGAAACGGATTGGTACGGCCAAAGATGAGTTTATAAAGTCACTATCAGCATATTTCTGTAAAAAAGAAATTGCATCATCCGGTAGTTCATCCAAGAAAAGCTCAATTGTTTCTCCTGTATCCCAGGTTTCGCATTTGTCAGAGCTTAATTCAAATGAGCCATTCTTGAGTTTTGGAATACGACTTAAGAATTGCTTATCCTCATGAGTCAGTAATTCTGGATTACACTTAGAGCAGTCGATCCATATTGCACATTGCACCAAGGGAATCATGATATCTTCCAAAGATCATCAACTCCTAACAATTGCTTTAATTATACTGCAATTTACAGCCTTTTGAGGAGAAGACGGCAGCAAGCAGTTTCTTGCCTGACATCTCTGCGGGTGCAGGCATGAGCGGCGCTGCCGATTTTATTACCGAGGTCGATTAGATATCCTTTTTATGTGCCAGTTTGCTGCCGCACCAAGGGCAATAAGCTATCCTCACAAAGGATTGCCCGCCGTCATGAACGATGATACCATATTCTCCGGTGGTTTCATCGTGTAATATCAGCCAATCCGGGCAATCAAAAGGGCTGCTGTGAATTGTACAGTGTTTGCTTTAATGGTATTTCATTGCATCACAACAGATCATTTCGGCCATTTATCTCCTTTTTAAGTTTTAATGTTTGCAAAAGCCGGAAGTTCACGGCGGAGGTGAGCTTTGGCTTTTATAGAATTCGGGAAAAGTTTTTACAGGTTCAAAAAACAGAAATGTCCACGCCGTTTACGGACAGCCGGTACTGAGCTTCCATAGAGGGGATGGCGGCAAAATATGTGATATGGCTTTCGCCCAGTTCATAAATGAAGTTTTCCAGGGGAATAAAAACTGAGCCGTATGTATCGCTTAGCTCCAGAGGCCCTCCCTCGGCACTATAAACTGAAATATAGCAGTCATTTGTATTGCGGTACTGATATACATCTATGACAAGGTTGTCAATAATTTTGTGTACTGGCAATTTGGTATATGACCCAAGCCCAACTTTCCACCCACCTGGAGTTTTAGGGGCAATGAATAAAATGTTAGAATCTCCTTCGGAGCCGACTATGAAACTGCTATGTTGACCATCAATAACCAGCTTTATTTCAGAAGTTCCGGGATGAAAATACTTATAAGCCGCCTCAGGTGACTTGAATGTTATGAAAGCATTCTCAAAAGGAATAAAAGCGGACAGTGTTATAAAAAGAGTTGTAATTACAACAACTAAAAAATAAAATTTGCGGCCTGGCCTTCCCCAAAGCTTTTTGGCCAATGCAGCTATACATATACCCAGGACAGCGCCAAGGGCCAATCTTACAAATCCGAACATTTATGCAGGTCTCCTTCCGGAAAATATCAGGCTGTGGCCGGGGGAAAGAATGAGATATTGTATAGTTCAGGATTGACTCTCCAAGAGAGAGTTGAAGATCTTAGTTATAACAGCATATCCCACAACACGGTCACCTTCTTGAATATTTATTTTTTTACCAATCCAAAGGCAGTGGGGATATGCTTCCGGTGTCAGAAATGTAATTGTCCCTTTCGCAGTTCCCTTTGGCGGTACTGCATTCGTTTGATAATAATGATGAATACCTGTGGTCAAATAGTTGTCAGTAATCAGGTGAGCCGGCCGATAACCATCGAACGCCGGGCCCCTTCTTGTGCCGTTGAATTCAAATACTGCTTCTACATCAGCTGTCCTGTTCATAGTAATTCCTCCTCGTGGCATGAATGTTATCGTACCGTCGCCAGCCAGTTTGAAAACCCTCAGCTGCTCCCATGGAGGCCCATGTCTCCCGGCCTATTTATATATGCCATATTCTTTATAAGTCAGGCATATGTCGGTCTCATAGGAGGGGATGGAATCTGAATCCTTAAAATGAAATATAGGCAAAAGGGCGCGAACATCCGCAGGGTACTCGTTGGGAGGGGACTTGGCATCCGGATAAGAACCGATCCTGGTCAATTCAAACAACGCCTCATCCCTCCTGCGGGACAGGGTAAGCTGTGACAGATACTCATTGGTATTATGGTCATGCCTGGCCATAATCAGAAAGCCCAGACTGTCCAGCTCCTGGGAGCTTTTGGGCAGAGCATCAGGCGGGCACAGCGTGGTATACATGAGCTGGACTGTCCGATGACGATTGTCGGTATATTCTCCGGCTTTTCGAAACAGGATATACCAGCCCCCTATGCCCAATTTCTCCGCCAGGGGGGAGCTCATTTTATGGGAAAAGGTGTCTCCAAGCTTCCAATCGGGAGTGTAATACTTCACCGGGCGGTATGCCGCCTCAGCGCCCAGCATATCATCACGGCTCAGTGTTTTGTATAGCCTGGCGGTGGGCAGCGGAATTTCGGCATTGCTTTGAAGCTGCTCCAGCGCCCTGAGAGCATCTCCGCGCAATTGCGCTGTGAGCTCATGCTTTTTGCATAGCGCCCGGGCCAGAGCTATGCGGATAGCAGGCCCCTCGTCATCATCCTCAAGCTCCTCTGCATAATTCTCCCGGAGCTTTGCTATTGCTGCGCTGCGGCCATAGCCCGACCTGCGCAGATACACATACTCCTCACTGATATCCTCTATTACCGGGTAAAATTCAGACAAAGATTCGCCCATAGTCAATGCCTCCATCAGCATATATTAAGAAATTCGTCTATTGCTTAAGGATGCGGAGCGCACCCATCCAATTAATATATTGCAGCTACTGCGATAATTGAGTCAAGCACGGAAAAAGAGACTAAAGAATAAGTCAATTCCTATTGCGGCGGAGCATGGAAGAGAGAAGAAGCAGATTTGCAATGCTGAAACCCAGAACAAGAACAGCTTCAGGAAGCAATAAATAGAATACCAAAAGCAAAAGGTCTGCAATGGCTGAGGACGAGACGGAAGAAGCCGGCAGAGACAATATGGACAACAGCAGGATTATGCAGAAAAATACAGAAGCCCACAGAATGTTTCTGAACTTTTTTCTGAATCTGAGGCGCCAGTTGCCAATGCCGTGTTTCTGGTGCCGGCGTACCGTGCCAACAGCGGAAAAATTGAGGACAAGAAGTAAAAAGAAAACAATGATACATGCTGTCAAAAACAAACAAGAAATCATATGTATCACCTGATTTTATAAGCGGTCATTAAGGCGGCATGGCAGGTAAAAGGTTATATTTCTCCCGTTGGAAACGGGGGGAATCATGTGAGGAGAAGCAGGGACAGCAAGCTTGATACCAGGTATTCCCGGTGGTAGTCCCATATGTAAGCCGTCAGGTAGCGGATACGGTTCAGCTTCTCGTCTGCCAGCGCCAGCTGGAAGAAATAAAAAGCCCTGTCACGGATCTCGCCGTCACAATAATCGCTGATGGCATCCGGGCTGCCGCTGACAAGGAAATATTTTTCTCCCTTAAGCTCTACTGGGGCGCACAGCCCTTCCAGGCGCTCCAGCTCATTTACGAACTGCCGGTCATCCAGTTTCAAATCGGCGTATATGTAAAAATTGGGGTCGCTGAAAAGATATTCGTGATACTGATAATAGAAGTCTCTGCAATATGCGGACACTAGGTCTTCGTCAGGCAGCAGGTTTGCATCAAAGTCCTTCAGTATACTTTCAGTTGTTTTGTTCCAATTACCGTAGTGGTCTATGTCGGAGACCTGAACCTCCTTGAAAACGCCGTACAGCATCACTGCCATTATTGAACAGAGACAAAGCAGGACGAGGATAATCGCCGTCAGTACAGAGATTAACAGGGATTTTTTCATTCGTGAACCTCCAAAACGGGAGAGAATTGTTTGCAAATAACACACAGAGAACACAGAAGCACAGCAGGAAATACTATCATCTTCAGCTCTCATAGTAAGTAAGCAGAGGGAAAAATTCCAGGCTTCGCGTCAGTTGGTGCTCTTTAATGACAGAATAAGCTCTCTTGGAAACTATGTGGAAAGGCCCGGCAATTATCCCGGGGTCAAAGGCATGATTGTTTGTGGTTGAGTAGAAATCCTCGTCTCCCAGCGCCTCCAGCTTAATAATTGGCCTTGAGAGGGAATCAACAACATATTGGGGTTTGCCGCACACAGGGCAATGCCATGTTCCTTTAGCTTTGTACATCATTACGCAATCATCAGGTATGATATTTTCAAAAACCAGCTGATTTATATCCGGCATTTCAGTGCCTTTCCTGTGGCGCAGCACGGGGGAGAAGGAGCAGCCTTTAAGTCCGGCCCTTTCTATTACAGACCTGGCCAGATCGCTACAGAACAAGCTAGCCAGGTTGCCGGTGTGAGCCGACAAGAAATGAGTGCGGCTCCACTTAACCTGCCTGCTTAAAATATAAGGAGCTACCTGTCTGGCATGGTAATATCTGTAGGGGTCTTCCTTATCTTGCTCCACAATCCATGTACAGTTCCCAAAATCAAAGGTTTTTTTCAAGTCTACCGGCTCCAACTTCCAGTTCTTGGAACGCAAGGTAAACCAGTCTGCGGCTTCCATTTCTTCGTCTGAAAATTCGTACCAAGAGACGGAAAACAAGTTCGGATATTCCTTTTTTATTAGTGGGAGCCGCTCATCGTCATCGTAGATGTCAAAAACAATCAGCTGCACATATTCGTCCAGAACTTCCTCCTTAGCAAAACCAATCGACAGCAAAAAGTCCAGTAAATTGCGGTTAAAGTTTTCCGCGTAGTGATAGTTTATTTTCATCTCTCTCCTGCCTTGTTAAATAATCTGGCCGTTTTTACCGCTCCACAGGGGCAAGCATCCGGGAAAACCGGGGATATAAACGAAGCTGTCATGGTAAAATTTTCAGACGACTCTCAGTTTGAATTTCTGAATGTGGTTATAGAAATAAATCTACGCAAAAAGCGGCTGCATATAATATATTAGTTGCTTTTCCAAAGACCTTAAAGTCCAGCAACCCTGGCAGCCTTTCTGCCTGCTCATATAGAGCATGGCGTCTTCCAAAGATACGGCAACCGTAAATCTGAACTGATCCATAACGGGAGCTATGGTGTTCATTCTGCAAAATTTCATTAGTGCTGTGGAATATCTTGAAGTGCAAATTATATGGGTAAGAGATGTGCGCTCTGAACTATAACCAGTGGGGAGAAAACTTTTAACATAATCCCTGCTAAACTTAAACAGAGAATCTCCAAACTCAGATGACAATGATAAGACGATGTATTGAGTTGTTGAGCCGTCCCTTAGAAAGCAGAGAAATAGTGCGCCGCTTTCCAGCTGAGTTTTACGGACAAGATTAAAACCCTTTGATTCAATGGAATTTACAAAAGCCTCTTTAAAAGAATCGGGAGTATGACAATTTAAAGGAATTGCAGAGTCTGCATATACTTGCTGAGAAAGCGAGCCGGGCCAAGAAGATACTTCAATAGTAAGGAATGCGCAGGCTATAAGGCAACATATACCACTGCATTTAAAGAGTTGCATCAAAAGTTTGATATCCGGCCAGATGCAAACAACAATCAAAAAGGCAACACAAACTGCAAACAAAGTATATACAGTATATAAAGTATATTTAATAATCTTCTTTTTATTTTCTATGGATAAAAAGCCTTTTCTACCCTGCTTCACCTAAAAAACCTCCTGTCTCAAGGCCCATTTCAAATCCTCCCTGTAAGGCGATTTAATGTGGTTATGGCATAATGCTTCATCAGCATCCAGAGCAATTGCAATCATTCAACTTGCATATCAACGTCAAGTTCTGCGTTCAGCCTCTCACAAAAAAGGAGAAATTCGGTAGGGAAAAATATTACCGGAGCGTCCATATCGCGAATCTTTATGTCAAAGTAAATTTTCCACTTGGCATTACAAGAACTTGCAAGCTCGCTGAGAACGTTGACATCGCATATAACTAATGCCATAAGCCTGTCCAGAACATCTTGAATTTCAAACGAGGTAACGGTATCGGTATGAACGCACCACTCGGTGCTGCATGGTGCGGGTTCAGTCCTATGTATAGTCCTGTTTGGGGAGATGCCTGTCTGTGTGGTTACATAGTTCAAATCGAAATCAATTCCAACCATGCTCAGATATGCTGTCATATCGGCCATTACTATTTCACCTCCATAACGATAATAATTTGAGGTCGCAGTGGCGCTTACAGATATACATAGGTATCATAGTCAATTTCAGCCTTGGCCTCAGCCAGAAATTTTACTTGCTCAGGAGAAAAGTGCAAAGAGATGGGCGTATACTCTCGTATGCCGATATAGAATATAACTCTCCACTGAGCATTGCAGGCCTCAGCAACATCCCTCAAAGCTCTGCTGCTGCAATTAATTTTGGACAGCAATACATCCAACACATCGGAAAAGGTGGCATCTGTAAAAGTTTTGGTATCAATGCCCCACACAGTGCAATCGAAAATATGGCCGCCTTTTGAAACTCCACCTTTCAATCTAACATCGCTTGGCTCAATGCCAAGCTTCTGGGTAACGTAGCTGGGGTCAAAAGTTTCGCCTATCAGCGCAAAGTGACCCATCATATCAGACATCTTCTCACCTCATCATTTTATAAAGCGGCAGGCCATGCAAAGATGCATGGCTTTAAGATTAAACCTTAAAACTTGCCAGAAAAGAAAATTTTATCCTAAGAAGCAAACAATAACCATGCCTGCTGCGTACATAGATACCGGAGTGAAGCGTCATGAATTGAAGGCAGAAGCTTATTTATTGTAAACTTTTTCCCAGAAGTTCATTTTACCGATGACGAGTTCTTCGTCGGATTTCAGTTCCTCTCTCAGATTCTCCGGCACCTGTTCCAGCACAAGGTCGAACACAGGCTTACTGAACTGGAAGTAAGCCACACGATTTAAATCCCGGCGTGTTTTAAAAAGAAAGCGGCTTTTTTCTTTGTCCGTGAGAGGGGACTTGGAGAAGTAGACCCAGAACAGGTCTGAGGTGTAAATGCATTTTACTGCTTCCACGTTAATGGCAACAATCCCGGCGCAGATAAATTCCGACCAAGGAGTTTTATGCTTCTTAAAGCCTATGTACATGGTAATGCCCTCGTTGGAAAATGAAAATTTGGCAGTAGACAGATCAGTAATTATAAGATAAAGAATAATAATAATACCAAAGATACCAATTGATAAATCGATATAATCCATAGGTGCAAGATTAGTACTATCCAATATTAGTAATAATAGGGCTTCATAAGCTAGTAATAACAAAAGACATAAATAATATATCTTATTATAAAATCTGGAGACAGGATATTTTTTCACGACGATTCACCCCTCATATATAAAATATTGCCTATCGCCGGAAACGGTCATGCACCTATGTGAACGCTGCCTGTTTTGTCTACTGGTAGAATTGTAAGAGCCAGTCCCAGTGCCGGTACTTCCAAGGGAGCATCCCCAAAAAGCTGATCATTAGAATAGAAATTCTGCCTTTCAATTTTTGCTGTTTCCCTGTTATAAGAATCCAGCATAACCATGCCCTCTTTAACCTGAATAAAATAGGAGTGCAGTCTTCCGCTGGTGCCTAAACCGCTGCTATAATCCCACAGGACATCCATGTCATGATAAGAAGACCCGCTTTCAACGACCTCCCGGATGAGCGCTTCTACATCATTCCTGAGAGGAAAGCCATAGACATAAATGCCGTCTATGACATCCAAAGTTTCAGGGTCATAGAAAAGAAACAGTTTTTTACCTGTGTCAGACATGAGAATAAGGTATGGGTAATATTCATCGTTATAGCCCCTGGGATCACGGACACACTCAAACTTAAAACTGTATTTAAGCTCATTGAGATTCTCGCACTTGGGGACAATACTGGTCTCTCCCTCGCGGATCATGGTAAGGGCGTCCAGCTCCTCTTCGGAATAATAGTGTGAGATCAAGTTTTCAGCAGGCGTAGTATTATCCGCAGCAGGAAGCCGCAGAGGTCTCAGGGCCAGCAGAACAGCCAAAGCTGCAAGAAGCAGCAGGCCAGCGCAAAAGCCAATCACTGATTTCAGATTGTATTCCTTCATAATTGCCTCCAATATATTTTTTAAGGCTCTCAGGGCGGCGTCCCCTCCGATGCTTTGAGGTGACAGGCTGAGGGCGGAGCTTAAGAAAGAATCTGAGTACGGATGTCAAGGTCTGCGCCTATCTCGCCGCAGAAGCGGAAAAATTCAGGAGGGAGTATAATTGCGGAGGGCTCCATATCCCGGATACTGATACTGAAAACTATGTGCCACTTTGCCCCGCAACTTTCCGCAATTTCCCTGAGAAGTTCGCTGCTACCGGGAAGCAGGTCGGAGAACTGCGCCAGCAGGGGAGATAGCTCAAAAGAACTGACGGTTTCGGTATGAATGCTCCATTTACTCAAAGGGGCAGAGGCACCGTCGAACGGGATGCCTCCATGTATTGCCCGGCAGGGAGCTATATCCGTCCGCCGAGTGACATAGTCCGGGTTATAGTCTTCGCCTATCAGGGTGAAGTGAACCATCATATTCGATATTGTGCTGCCTCCTCTCAGAGCTTACGGTGGTATATATGCAGCCCGGTTCGGTGCCAGCCTAATTGTATTCCTCTGCGCTTCCTGAAAAACTTACAATATTGAGACGGGCCGGGCCGGGATGATGTTCCGGACTTTGCGGGGGAAAAAGGCCGGAAAACAGGGGTTTTTCAGCTTTATTATATCAAAGCCAGGGAGAACAGAGAAGAGGGTAAAGTGCGGCTCCGTAAAAAACCGCACATGGTTTTCCACTGCGATTGGCAAAGCCGCTATGCTATATTATAGGGACACCCCGCAATAAAGCGGGGTGTCCCTTTAGACTGTCAAAAAAATAGATTTAGCAAAAATAATAGAGCAGCGGGGGAGCACGAGGGGGCAAGACCCGCCTCGTAATAAAATAACCCGCCACAGAAAAGCCTTGGTTTTCAAGGCTTTTCGAAGCGTAGCAGCATTTTGCCTATGGGCAAAATGCTTGGCGGGAAAGCGCAGTTGAAAAAGTCGCAACGGGACTTTTTTGACAAGCTGGAGGGACACCCCACAATAAAGCGGGGTGTCCCTTGATTTGTTACCAGGGGGAAAATAGCATTTAAAAAGCTCATCTTGCGCTATAGAGCTTTGATCTCGTAAAAGGAACAGATTCTTGAGCTTTCATTTTTGAGAATTTTTATAGGCGATACCCCAGGCTTCCATGCTTTGAATAATGGGACGCATGGACATCCCCAAATCACTGAGAGAATACTCTACCCTAATAGGCGTTTCCGAATGCACAGTTCGTACCACCAGACCATCGGTCTCCATGGAACGCAAGGTATCTGTGAGGACTTTTTGACTGATACCTTGCAGACTGCGCTTTAGCTCATTGAAACGCCAAGGTCTGTGCAGCAGATTCCGAAGTATCAGCAGTTTCCATTTGCTCCCGATAAGCTGTACCGTTGTGGCAACAGGGCACTCAGGCATCTCCGCTTTAGTTAACATTCCATCACTTCCATAACAAGAATGCTTATATTATAGCGGCTTGAAGGCATGGGGGCAAGCAGTCACATTTTTGTAACCAGGTAAGAAAAAAGTGCTTACTTGTTTTTGAGAACCGCTCTACTTAAAATCATATCAATATTAAAACGAATCAGGAGCAACTCTATGGAATATGGTATTTTTTCGATTCTTCCAATTTTAATCACATTAGTCATAGTATTCGTCGGGAAAAATGTCTTCCTGGCATTACTATCCGGAATCTTCAGCGCAGCTATACTGATCGGATTTTTTACAGGGGATTATCTCACTGGGATGGAGTCCATTGCCATGGTATTCAGCGATTCAGGTACCGCCATGACCACTTTCTTTGTGCTGATGACCGGGGCCATAATGTGCGTGGTAAGCCGTTCCGGCGGTGTTGAGGGTCTGGTACTTTACTGCACAGAAAAAAGAAAATTGATCAGTTCTCCTGTTGCCGCTCAATTGATCTCCTTTGTATTGGGACTGCTACTGTTCGTGGACGGTACCAGCTCTATTGCTGTGACCGCTATGGTTGGAAAGCCTTTCTTTAAAAAGTTCGGTGTCTCAAACGAGAAGCTGGCTCTGATATCCAACTCCACCGGTGCGGCTGTGGCGTGGCTCATACCCTTTGGAAGCGCCTGCGCGGTACTTACAGCTTTCTTTCGCCCTGTAGTCCAACAACTGGGCATACAGGAGGACCCCTTTTCCGTGGTCATGTCCTCCACAATTTTTCAGTTTTACACCCTTGCCTTGCTGCCCCTTGTGTTTTTATCCATCGTCTTTGGATTTGAACTGGGAGGTATGGGGAAAGCTTGCCGGCAGATGGAGGCGGGTTCGTCTCAGCAGTGTACATATGAGACGCAAATTACAGACCGTTCCAAGGTGCTGGCAAGAAACATGCTCTTCCCGATTGCCTTCATGGTAGCGTTAATCTTTATTTTGCTGCTTGTTACAGGAGGCGGCAGCTTTTCCGCGGGCAACGGCAGCTCAGCGGTATTTGTTGCGGGCCTGATTACGTTGGTACTCACGGGAATCTGGTACAGGGTAAAGCGGATATGCAAGATGGAGACATATGTTACCTGGTGCATGGACGGCATGAAAAACATGTTTGATTTGGTGCTCATTCTGGTCCTGGCCTATGCCTTTGGGAGTCTGCTCTCCACTTTGGGGACAGCCTCTTTCCTGGCCCGGTATGCACGGCTGATGCCCAGGAAAATTATGCTGGTTATGGGCTACCTCACCGCAACCTTTATCGCCTATGCCACAGGTACCAGTGGGGGAACTGCAGCAGTACTGGTACCTGTTCTTACACCTATTATGGTGCCCGTGGGAATTCCTGCACAATTTGTGCTGGGGGTGATTATTTCCGGCGCCGTGTTTGGAGATCAAAATTCCCCCATCTCCGACAGCGTAATTCTCACGTCCAGTATGACCGGGGTGAAGATTATGAACCATGTAAAAACACAAATGCCGTATACTCTGGTTGCCTGGGCCATAGCGCTGGCAGGATATATCATCTTAGGCGCTGCCTGCTTATAAAATCTGAAAGGAATAAGAAACCATGAAGAACAACATACTGGATAAGAAACTCGTCATTGACCGGGAGAAATGCACACACTGCGGCCGGTGCAGGGAGATCTGCTGGAACGGTATGCTGAAGATGGATGGGGATGGGTACCCATATATGGACTTTACTGACCTCTCTGACGAATGGCACATGTGTTGGGAATGCCAGCGATGCCTGGCGGGATGCCCCACGGGGGCACTGTCGATCTGCGGAAAAAAGCCGGAGGATAGCCTGAGCCGGGCCTTAATTCCCAGCCCGATACAGATAGATGCATTGCTTACCAATCGCAGAAGCTGCCGCAGCTTCAAGCAGGAAAATGTGGATCAGGAGTTGATCCGGCATATCCTTCATATTTGCGGCAATTCTCCCACGGGGAGCTGCAACCAAGTTTATGAGTTCACTGTGATTGACAATATCCAGACCATGAAGGAATTTACCACGCTTTTGCGGGATGAAATGTACCAACAGGCTGCCAAGGGAATCTATCCGCCTAGGTTTACCAAAGAAGATCTGGAAGTATTCAGAACCTACTACGACCGGGGAGAAGAGTTCTGCTTTCGTGGAGCACCACATCTTCTGGCAGTGCACGCCCCTACCAACAGGGGTGAATGGGTATTTGATACCACTATCGCCCTGGCCTATACAGAGTTGGCCATGACCTGCAACAACCTGGGCTTTATATATGTGACGACTCCCTGGGCAGCACTGCAGGTGTGCCCGAAGAGCAGGGCCTTTTTGCAGATCCCGGAGGACCACTATATCAGCTGCCTGGCGGGATTTGGAATGCCGGCGTTTCAATTCTCCCGGGGTGTACAGAGGTCTGACGCCGTTAAAATACACAGTGTGCCAAGCCCAGCTAAATTGTAATAGCCGGGGCATTAAATAAAATTATTGCATTTTGCAGAAAAAATGTTGATCCGGGGCGTAACTGACCGTGCTGTCAGTAAGCTGCAATTTCTTTTATGTTGTACTCATTTCCCTTTTCCAACCAGGTGTGTTCGCTGCCGCAATAGGGACAGATCTTACCGTACTTCACGGTTTCATAGGTCTTGCCGCAGCCTTCGCAGTATGTTACGGCGGGAATTGGCTCTATGACAAGTTCTGCCTCCTGTAAGTATTTTTCCTTTTTCACAGCCCACTGCCAGAAGTTCTTGATATACTCCGGCAAAATGCCGCTCACTTCACCTACCTGCAAGGTCACGGAGGCCACCTTGCTGAGCCGGTTTTCCTCGCAGACCTGATTAACCGTACGGATGACGTACATAACGGTTCCCATCTCGTGCATGATTACGCTTCCTTTTTGCCCACAAGGCGCTTGACAGTCAGCGTTGCCGCCCGCTTGATGCCGTGCTTGATTATGGCCTGCTTGGAGTAATCTCCATTAATATAATGGGCAAACTCCGGGTGGGTGCGGTAGAGGTGTATGGCGTCGAACTTGCATCTGGTAGTACAGATTCCGCAGCCTATGCACTTCTTCTCATCCACTACCGTAGCACCGCAGCTGAGGCAACGGGAGGCTTCCAGCCTGACCTGCTCTTCAGTGAGGCCCACACGGTTGTCATGCATGGTGCGGGTCTTGCTCTCGTCGTTGGCGTTAAACTGCCTGGCGGGCACCTTTAGCTTTTCAGCAGGGACAACGGCCCGGCTCTTGTCCAGCTCCTTGAACTGTCTCAGGTTTCTGGACAGGGTCAGGCTGTGGCCGGGGTGGACATAGCGGTGGATGCTGGTGGCGCCTTCACGGCCGTTGGCAATTGCGTCAATTGTATACTTGGGGCCGTAGGCGATGTCGCCACCGGCAAAAATGTCGCTGTCGGCAGTCTGCCAGGTAATATCTGAGGACTTTATAAAGCGTCCGTTGAAGGTCTCCACCTTGGTGCCCTCCAGGACGCTGCCCATATCCGCGCACTGGCCGATGGACACGAACACGTTGGCGCAGGGGACAACAAGGGTTTCGTTTTCATCGTACTTGGGATTAAAGCGTCCATCAGCATCCCGGACGGACAGGCAGCGCATGAACTCCACGGCCTGGATTTTGCCGTCCCTGACCTCCAGCCGCTTGGGACCCCAGCCGTTGTGGATGGTGATGGCTT
>OLRA01001897.1_pt1 | contig 22764 bp, 16 predicted proteins | sample 1673011 | NCBI WGS metagenome assembly OLRA01 (sample SAMEA3136746, study PRJEB25190) | human gut metagenome | reverse complement strand
GCCGATAAACCCTAAAGCACGGTGCATTAAATCTTGTTGACCGTGTATAGATTGCTCTTTTGCTCGCCGCCGATAAACCGCTTCGAGATCGTTATGTACCCACCGCTTTCCAGCGAATGCAAAACTTTTCTGCAAGTAGATGCACACATCGAACAGCTTTTTGCAATCATAGGCACCGACCAAAAACTTTGCCCTGCCGAGTCCTTTGCACGAACGAGAAAAGAATAAACAATAAATTCATTTGGCGATAACCGTTCATCAAAAATCCTGTTCGGCAAAAGAAAAAATTGACCGCTGCAATTTTTACGCATACGAAAACCTCCTTTAAAATTATTCGAGAGAATATTTTGCTGAGTGAAAAACAAAAAGAAAAACACCGTTCAAAAAACTCCCTCTACTATACGGAGAAAAATTCCCATTTTGTTCGGGTGTTTTGCAAAATTCTTTACACCTTGTTTACATTTGATTTCACCATAACAAAAAATACCCCTCTATAATACAGAGAAAAATTCAAGTTTTGTTGATGTGTTTTTAGAAAAAACATTTGAGTTAGTACTAAAATTTACTCGCTTGTCGTTTGCGATGTTGTTTGTAAAATAGAATTATGATATAATAATTATATTAAGAGTTTTACTAACTCATATAAGGTCGGGTATGGTAATTTGCGTGCCGTATGGTAATGGCAATAAAACATCTACCGGCTTTTGGGAGGACAGCACACGTCTGCCGGAGTATTACAATGGAACTTATGAATATTTGAAAAGCTTGGGAATTGAAGAAATTTGACGGCTGCTCAAAATTCCGAATTTGCAGAGGTGAATTATGAAAATAACATACATTAACCACAGTGGATTTTTGGTTGAAACCGAGAACTGCTACTATGTTTTTGATTATTACAAAGGCGAGATGCCGAGCCTTGACAAAAGCAAGGAAGTTGTCGTCTTTTGCAGTCATTTTCATCAAGATCATTTCAATCCAAAAATCTTTGAAATTCTTGATGATATGGGTATGAATTATCAGGCTGTTTTGGCGAAAGATATCAGCAAAAAGAAGTATCCTGACGGTGTGAAAGTCACGACGGCTTATCACGATCAAACCTATATTCTTGACAACGGCACACAGGTTAGTACGCTTCTTTCAACCGACAGCGGTGTGGCTTTTATCGTCAAGACAATCGAGGGCGCAATTTACCACGCAGGTGATTTGAACGATTGGCATTGGGAGGGTGAGACGGAAGCCGATAACCGCCACATGACCTCCATGTACCGTGCAGAGATTGACAAAATCAAGGGCGCTCATTTTGATGCTGCATTCGTTCCCCTTGACCCAAGGCAGGAGGAGCATTATGCCGACGGTATGCTTTATTTTTTGAAACATGTCGATTGCAACGCCGTTTTTCCTATGCATTATTGGAACGAGCCGAGCGTGATTGATAGGTTTATCACCGAATATCCGCAGTATAAATCACGAATAAAAAATACAGAATCAGCAAAAGGAGAAGAAATATGAGTTTTAAAATGATTCATGAAAACTATAATGTTTCCGATTTGGATAGGTCGATTAAGTTTTATGGCGATGCGCTTGATTTGCACGAGGTTAGACGAAAAACCACCGACGATTTTATTATCGTTTATTTGAGCAATGATTCAAGCGATTTTGAACTTGAACTTACTTGGCTTAAAGAACATCCGCAGCCGTACGATTTGGGCGAATGTGAATTCCATTTGGCATTTAAGGCAGATGATTTTGATTTGGCGCATAAAAAGCACGAAGAAATGGGCTGTATCTGCTTTGAAAACCCTGAAATGGGTATCTATTTCATCGAGGACCCGGACGGCTATTGGCTCGAAATTTTGCCGTGATTAAGTTACGCTATAATAAAAAGAGTTGAGAAACACAATTTCTCAACTCTTTTATGTTTATGCAAGCAGCTCATTTAATTTTGAAACTATTTTTTCTTTTTCGCCGCTTCCTGTTGTGTTCAACCTTATTAGTGGTAAGTCATACTTTGCGAAAATGCTGTCTTTTATAATATCCCTTTGATAAAATTACACACAAGGTTTTAGGAATCGTAATAAGAAACTTTGGAGTATAAAAAGTGGCTTGAGAGTAGCTTTCCGAATAGAATCAAGAAAAACAAATAACTATAATTAACCTTACGGAGCCGTTCGAGTAACAGCTCCGTTTTGTTTTGATTTTTTCTTGCTTTTCCCTTATAAATCCGCAATAATCATTGATTTTAAGCGTTCTGTGTGATATACTAAACTTGTATAATTGTAACTATCTGAAAGCGAGGAAAATCTAATGGATTCTAACATCGAGCGCTGGTACTCAATGAAGGAAATATGCGAATATCTTGGCGTCAGCCGTGATACCGTACTTGATTGGATAGAAAGAAGAAATATGCCCGCAGCAAAAATCGGACGCCTTTGGAAATTCAAAGTCAGCGAAATTGACGCTTGGATGAAATCCGGTATTGCAGCGGATAAATAATAAAATTTCGGAGGCATATATGAGTTTTATTGAATCTTACAAGCATCTTGATAAAATATGCGGAGAAATGTTTGAAACTCAATATGGAGTATCCGCCTATATAGAGGAAATGCTAAACAATCCTCATGGTTCTTTTCTTGTCAGAGGATGGGAAAATGATTTAAAACAACTAAAGCACTATCGTTGGATTAGGAATCAAATAGTACACGAACCCGATTGCTACGAAGAAACTATGTGCGAAGCCGGAGACGATGAATGGCTTGATGATTTTTATGAAAGAATAATAAATCAAACTGATCCGCTTGCCATGTACCGAAAGGCAACAAGACCTCAACCTGTTGCAAAATCCGCACAAAATTACGAGCCGGCTCAACTGCAATATACATATTCTGAACAACCTAACCGGTCGAAACATAAATCAAAAAAGGTCGTAAGATGGATTGTGTTTTCAATTATCGTGGCTATTGTTCTACTGTACTTAGTACTTAAATACTTTATTAATTGATTTTGGAGGTGCAAATATGCCGAATAAGAATTGGCAATTTGAACTTGAAGAATATATAAAGCAAGGCGAACCCGACAAAGCCGAAAAAAGCGAAGCGTGGCAAACAGCCATCGGTTTGCAGGCTGTTGACGGGCTGAATACATCTGACTATTTGTTAGACACTGCCAAAGAACATATTGAAGGTAAAATCACAATCGACGAGGCTCAAAAGCGTATTCACAGTTACTATGAACAGCGTTCTGTACGCACCGAAACGGAAAATGAAACCAAAGAAGCGGACATTGTTTCTGCAAGAATTGCAAAGTTGTTGGGAGAAAAGGCATTTCAATTTTCTCCTGCCGAGTGGCTTTCGATTCATCGCAGACTGTTCGAGGGTGTATTCAGTCACGCAGGACAAGTCAGGCAGTACAACATCACAAAGAAAGAGTGGGTATTGAACGGCGATACTGTTACCTATGCGGATTGGAACAGTATTAAGGAAACTTTGGATTACGATTTTGCAACCGAAAAACAGTTTTCTTACGAGGACTTGTCGGTTGATGCGGCTGTAAAGCATTTAGCAAAATTTGCTTCGGATATTTGGCAAATTCACCCGTTCAGCGAGGGGAACACCCGTGCAACTGCCGTATTTATGATAAAATATATGAAAACATTCGGCTTTAACGTAAACAATGACGCATTCGAAAAAAATTCTTGGTATTTTCGCAACGCTTTGGTTCGTGCTAATTATAATAACCTGCAAAAAGGAGTCCATTCCACAACTAAGTTTTTGGAAATGTTCTTTTCAAATCTCTTGTTAGATACGCATTACGAACTGAAAAACAGATATATGCACATTGATTATGCGGAGAGCAATTACCAAAGTATCAGCCCAAAAGTTCCAAAGTATCAATTTGATACTTTGGACTGCACTTTAGAAGAAGTTGCAGTTTTAGAATTGGTCGCAAAGAATCCAACTATTAAACAGCAAGAGCTTGCAGAAGCAACCGGAAAATCCATTGCAACCATAAAGCGAATTATGAAATCCCTGCAGGATAAAAACTATATCCGCAGAGAAAGCGGAAAAAGATACGGTAAATGGGAAATTTTAGTTTAGCAAAACTGAATTTGATAAATTCAACCACGAAATAAAACGAATTAACAGCAACTAAAACATTGATGACATTACCATTGCAAAGCAACTACAGAGATTAGGAGAATTACTGTGCGATTTATTGGCGGCAAAAGCTTAATGCTTAACGAAATTGACAAGATTATAAACGAAAATATAACAGATGAAATTGTTACTATTGGGGACTTGTTTAGTGGATCTGGAATAGTTTCACAACATTTTAAGAAACAAGGCAAACAGGTTATTTCTAATGATATTATGTATATGAGCTATGTATTAGTCAGAGGGATGACTGAACTAAATACTGCACCTAAATTCACTAAATTATCACATATTAATGTTTTTGATTATCTCAACAATATGGAAATTCCGCTTGATAAAGATAAAGCTTTTATTTATCATAACTATACAATAAACAGCACTTGTAATCGAATGTACTTTCAACCCGGTAACGCATTGAAAATTGATACAGTTAGACAACAAATAGAAAAATGGTTTTTAGATAACAGAATAACAGAAAGCGAATATTACTATTTACTATCTTGTCTTATATCAGCTGTTCCATATGTTGCAAATATAGCAGGTGTATATGCTGCCTATTTGAAGCATTGGGATAAAAGAACTTATAACCAACTTCAAATCAATCCCATAGAAATAATCAATAGCGATAAAACTTGTAAGTCTTACAACATGGATGCAATAGAGCTATGCAAATTTCAAAGGTTTGATTTGGCGTATATCGATACCCCATATAATAAAAGAGAATATTCTGCAAACTATCATATTCTTGAAACAATAGCAAAATACGACACGCCAACTATCAACGGTATAACAGGAATGCGACCATATAAGAAATCCGCATTCTGCTCTAAATCTTCTGTCAAACAAGCTTTTAAGGCTCTATTTCAGAATCTTCAATCAAAATATGCAATAGTAAGTTATAATAATGAAGGGTTACTTGATACAGAAGAGATGATTTCTATTTTTAATAATTTTGGAGCTGTAAAGTTGTATGAATATCCATATAGAAGATACAAAAGTAAAATCCCTAACAATAAAATCGGGTTAAAGGAACAAATATATTTTATAAATTTGGAGGAATAGCATATGGCTTATTTGAAAAGCCCAATGAACTATATAGGTAACAAATACAGATTATTGGATCAAATAATTCCCCTTTTACCAAAATCAAATTGTTTTGTGGATTTATTTTCAGGTGGACTTGATGTTGCTATAAATTATAGTCCTACAAACTGCAGTATGGTTTACTGCAATGATGTAAACTATCACTTGATTGATATATATAAATCCTTTCAAAAAATAGACTATGACTTATTGTTAACTATACTTGACTCTAAAATTATGGAGTTTGGATTAAGTAAAACAAATTTAGAAGGATATTTAAATTTTAGGGATTATTACAACAATTCCGATAAAGATCCCCTCGATTTATACCTTCTTATGAACTATAGCTTTAACTATCAATTAAGGTTCAATTCCAATCACGAATATAATAACCCTTTTGGAAGAAACAGAAGCAGTTTTAACAATTCAATAAAAAAAAGGCTGTCAACATTTATAGAAACAATTAGAAATTATGAATTTTCCAGTGTCGACTTTAGAAATTTTGACTATTCAAGGCTCCAAAAAGGAGATTTAGTGTATTGTGATCCTCCTTATAGTATAAGTACTGGTTCATACAATGATGGAAAAAGAGGCTTTAATGGTTGGGGGGTTCAGGACGATATTGATTTGATCAATTTGTTAGATAATTTGTCTGCTAAAGGAATTACATTTGCTATGTCAAATGTATTGAAACACAAAGGTAAAACAAATGTTGTACTTGCAGAATGGTCAAAAAAGTATACTGTTTATAATTTAGAGTGCAATTATAACAATAGTAGTTACCATTTAATAAATACAGAATCAGAAACAAGAGAGGTATTAATTACAAATGAGTAGAACTTTTGGTTGGATTCAAGATAGTGGATCATTTATAAATCTTAAACGAGTTGTTCAATCGATTATACCAAATTCTCAGCTGAATTTTAGACTTAGAGAAGAATTGATTCCACAATTTATTCCAGAAAGATTTAGACAAGCTGAAATCATTTCAGCTATTACAGAAGAAAATTGTAATGCAGTTCCATACGATTTATTAAAAGGGACTGGCAGCAAATGTCAACTTACAGTTGAAGAAAATGTAGAAATGTTTGGATATAGCGTTGAACAGGCAAGACAAATCGTATCGAAAAGAGGTCGTGGCAATGCTGCCTGTACAGGAATAGCACAATTAGCAACCCCTGCTCAAAAAATATTGCCGAATGGTCAAAACAAGCCTTATCAGGGAGATTGGCAAGCAGAGTGTTTTATTCGTTGGGCTGTTTCCCTAGGATTCATTGATTATAATTCAGAAACGGATACTTGTAAAGTTTCCGATTTAGGTATTCAATTTGCTGAATCAAATTCGGGAAGCGATGAAGAAAAAAATCTTATTGGTGAAGCATTAATTTCCTACCCTCCTGCTTGTAGAGTACTCAAACTTTTATCTGAACAAAGCCATCTAACTAAATTTGAAATTGGTAGACAATTAGGATTTATTGGTGAAGCTGGATTTACTTCTGTTTCGCAAGCATTATATGTAGGTGGAATTAGCTCAGCTACTAATTCGGATGAGAAAACTGATATACGTCAAAATTTTGAAGGCAGTAGCGACAAGTACGCAAGGATGATTGCCGGATGGCTATGTCAAATTGGTTGGGTTGCAAAAGTCGAAAAAGAAGTTACTGAAAACTATTTGGGAACTGAATACACCGCAAAAATTGGTCAAAGTTACATGATAACCCAAAGAGGTCAAACCAACCTTAATAGAGTATTAGGAAGAACGAGACACGAAAGGTCAACAAAAAGAGTGTTTTGGAATATGCTTGCAACAGCAGCTCCGGATGCAGATTATTTAAGAAATCGCAGATATTATATTCTTCAAGCTATTAAGACAACTCGAAAATCTCTCGAACAAATAAAAGAATTCCTGTCGCATAACGCTTTTGACGTAAGTGATTCAACTATTATTGATGATATAAATAATTTTATTTCTATCGGATTAGAAATCGATAGAAGTGAAAATGGATTTTTATTAAAAGATGATATTTCTTGCTTAGAAATTCCTACAGAAGCAGCCACTATTAATCAAAGAACTGACATTTCTATTGTTAAAGATTGGGTCAGGGATAGACTTCATACAGTCAACCATCGTTACCTTGCATTAATTGACTTATCTTATAATAGCAACGCTAACAGAGAATTTGAGATTGAAACGATGTCATTGTTTGTAGATGAACTTGAATACCAAGGTCTTCACCTTGGTGGTTCACGTCGTCCAGATGGGATTTTCTACAAAGACACAAATGGAGTTATTGTTGACACCAAAGCTTATTCAAGCGGATATAATCTACCTATTACGCAAGCTGATGAAATGATTAGATATATTGAAGAGAATAAAAACAGAGGAGATTTAAACCCTAACCACTGGTGGAAACATTTTGGAGAAAATGTATCGTCATTTAGTTATCTCTTTATTTCATCTGAATTTAAAGGACATTATAGGGATAATATCCAATATATCAAAAATAGAACTGATTATAATGGCGGAGTAATAAATTCGAAAAATCTTTTGTTATTTGCTGAAGAAGTACATAGTGGTATATTAAGTTATAACGATTCTTTTCAAGCACTTAGAAGTAACAATGAAATTATAATAAACATATAATTGTCATTTTGTGTTACATATTTAACAAGTTTCAGAATTTATGTTTATCTGAAATGTATTTTCAAGCGATTTATATCAATGATTAGGGGTAGAAGAAATATGGCAGGAAAAACACTTGATCCACATTTATGGAATTTGGAAAACTTATTTAAATTTATGTACGATGTTCCAGTTTATCAACGTCCTTATTCTTGGGATAAGGAACAAGTTGAAGTTTTGCTGAATGATATTTTAGAAGCATATCGATCTGATAGTAAGGATGAAGGTTATTATACCGGCAATATCATTGTCTATGACAAAAATGATAAGATTAACGGATTAATTACAAAATACGATATAATTGATGGTCAGCAAAGAATTACAACATTTACACTTATATTAATGGCGTTATACACATTGTCATTAACTATAGGGGTTAGTGAAACAGATAAGACACTTAACAACATTAAAGAGGCTCTTTGGAAATATGTAAATAGAACATATCATAAAGAATATACAGCAGTCACCCTCAATAGCATCGAGAAAAAATGTTTTTCCGATTTATACAATCATTGTTTTGATAATCCAAAAACCGTAATTAGTTTTTGTGATAATTATCATTGTGCTTCTGCTTTTGAAGAACGAGTAATTTCTAATTATAAGCATATATATACCACTCTCCAAAAAGAAATATCTGCAGATGACCAAGGAAAAATACTTGACTTTGCTGACTACATCTTGCAGTATATTCAGTTTATTGTAATCGAAGCAAACTGCAAGGCAAACAAGGTTTTTTCGATGTTTGAATCTATTAACAGTAAAGGTAAAAAACTCGAAGAAATCGACTTAATAAAGACTTATATTTTTTCAAAATTGGATGAAGCCTCATACGGCACTTATCTTGATAAGTGGGGTCAGTTAATCATTAAAACTGAAGATAATCTTTACGATTATCTATATAACTACATCAAAGCATTTTTATGCTTTTACAGGCAAAATATAAACATTAATAATTTTAAGTCGATTTGCCAAAGTAGATTGCTACAATACTTTAATGAAACTAATGAAGCTGAAGCTCTTAAAAAGCTGTTGGATGATATGTATGACAAAGTTGACTTTTACAAAATGCTATCATCTGCTGAACAAGCAAACAATTTGGTTAAGAACAATAAATTCAGATTTTATTATAAGATTTTTACGGAAATCTCATATAAACATCCTAAAGCTCTCTTCTTGCGCACATTGGTTGAATATAAACAAGGAAACATAAATAAAGAAGCAGTGGTAGATATCGTTTCCGAAACAATAAGTTTTATGATGAAATTTCTCACTATCAGCAGTCGTGATAGTAAAGATGCAATTACATTATTTTCTAGTATAATGAACGACATATATACTACTAACAAAGTTTCAAAAGATTTAATTATCAATACTATTGCTGCTGAACTTGTGAAACAAGGTGTCACTGCGGATAAACTGAAATCTGATTTAACATCGATGGATGCTTATGAGCAAAATAAAAAACTTACAATTTCATTGCTTGCACTATATGATTCAACATCAAAAGACGAATCTGGTAAAACAAAAATATCATATGACCAAGCATATACATTGTTAAATTCGTTTAGTTCCGCATTTAGTCTTGACCATTTACTCGTTCAAACCCCGGATAAAGATTCTAATGAATTCAAATATTATAAAGATGCATCTGATTCCTTAGTATTAAAAGATAGCCACGATTTCCCAAGCGAGATCATTACGGGTATGGATTACGATACTTTCACACGCAAAATCTTAAATCAGATAGGTAACTTAAGGATCTATTACAAAGACAAAAACTCAGGCAGACAAAACACGGCTATTGATTTACCAGAATATGATGATTTTAATACATACAATGACATCGTCAAAAGAGGCAAAAATTTAATAAATACTATCGTTGACGATTGTTTGCCAACACCAGACATAGATATTTCACAGATAAAAACTAACAATAAAAAACTTGAAGCTTCCCTACCTAAAATGGACAAGCTAATTGAGTTTGGACTTATTAAAAAAGGTGATAAGATTTATCTGACCCCAAAACCGGACGAATCCGTTGCAACATTAATTGATGAAAAATACGTTGATTTCAATGGCGAAAAAATCACTCTTAATGAATGGGGATGCCGAGTAACCGGTTGGCAATCCATAAGAATTTATGCGTATGTTGCCAAAGTTGGAGAAATTGAAACATTACATCAAAAACGACTTGCATTTATCCAGGAACATAATGAATCGGTTTGCTGATTTTGTGATAGCGAAATTGAAGTATTAAATAATTTGTGGTTGATAAAATTATTTTTAACACAAACATAGTAATATGTCGAAACTATTCTGTATTTGACATTTCCATTTTAGGAATGTCTTGGTTATCTACAATTCTCTCGTTAGAACTCACTGTTTAATTAACAAATTGAAATTTCTTCTGAAAAGATTTTAATATGGAAAGGAAAAAATATGAAGTACTTGTCGATGGACGAATATATTCGAACAATTGAAAATATCCAAAACGGAGCATTAAGTGTATTTTTGGGAGCTGGTGCATCTATTCAATCAGGTGTTCCATCCGCAAGTGATATGGTTTGGGAATTCAAGCGTAAACTTTACTGTACAGATAATAAAATTTCTGAGGAGTATTATAAAGATTTGCAGTCCGAAGCAACAAAAACTTCGCTTCAGAATTATTTTAACGGCTTATCTGGATTTCCTGTATCTGGAAACGGTCAAGAATACTCCTTTTATTTTGAAAAATGCTACCCATCAGTAGAATCAAGACGAGAATATATACACAATAAATTAAGTGAAAAAAAGCCAAGTTTAGGATATCTTTGTTTGGGCTCTCTTATCCATCAAAAAATTATCAATACAGTTTTAACAACCAATTTTGACCATTTAATTGAATCTGGAATAAAATCAATTGATCCATTGCAACAAATTGTTGCGATTTCATCATCTTTAAATCCGCAAACAAGTATTATTGAGAATGTCCCCCAAATTATAAAAATGCACGGAGACTATTTATATGATCGGATTCAAAATACTGCAGCGGAACTTCAAAAGCTTGAGCACCACATAGGTCAACTATCGGCCACAAGATTATCTGACGGTCATCTCCTTGTTATTGGCTATGCGGGTAATGATTTATCAATATTGAATTGGTTTGAAAGCAATATAGACAATCCTCTGTTTGCTTCAAAAGGGATTTATTGGTGTACCATTAAAAATCATGAAGTAAATGAAAAAGTTATGCAACTACTAAAAAAAATTGAGAAATGTGGTCGTGAGGTTGGAATTGTTGAGATTTCAAATTTTGATGATTTTTTATATAGAATTTACAAGTCCAAATGTACATCAGAATCAACTATATCAAAATTGGGAGAGACACGATCAAAATTAGAACCATTTATTTTTGCAAGCACGCCAAGAAAGAAACCATTCATAAAATATAACGCATTTATCTCAGAACAAGATGATATCCCAAAAACAATACATTGTGCCAAAACGTCAATTACAAATTACAAATCCTTGAAAGAAATAATTGGAAAAATGCCGATTGCAGCCGCTCTGAAAAAAGGAATGATTTATTTTGCTTGCGAACCGCAACATGTCGAACACCTTAAGCCATATCTAACAGATACAGTTCGAGAAGTAAATTTTAATGGCGCCTTTGTGAATCGTGACAATTCTGTTGAAATATCTCTTTTGTATGAAGTGATTTTTATTTCTTTAACAAATGTTTCTTTTTTACAAAGAATAGGGAAAAGAAGAATTATTAATACCAACACATTAACAATTGCTAAAAATAAGCAATATAGTTTTTATGAAGCAGCATTGTTATCGTTACAGTATAACAATAACAAACTATTTTTAATCATTACTCCTACAATTGAGGTTATTAAAACTAACGGGGCAGAAATTTCAAAAGAAGAAAGGAATATAATAACTAATTCTATTATCTCCCAAAGATACAACAATAAATTTGGGGATAATTTGTTATCGTGGCAAAAAGTTATTAATGAAAACACTAACTTTTCTTTTGCTCTAGGCGATTTTAAACTGAAATTTAATAAAATTGCTGTAAGTAATGGTGGATATCTCAGGAAAAATAAATGGCCCTTTTTAGAAGCCTACGAGTTTTCTGAACCTAAAATGCAATTGTCAAAACAATGTTATATTAATCAATTAAAAGGTTTGGTGGAGGATGGTCCATTTGATGCAATGTTTCCAGGTGAGCGTCCACCTGTAAGATTAGCGATATTGTCACACAAAAAAAGCTTAACAGCAATCATTAAGCATTTATATCAACTGCTTAATGATTGCAAATCTGCTAAATCAGATGGATTTCTTGTTGAATATCCTGGTTTTGAAAAAGCCTATAGGAGATATTTGGAATTACCTAAAATGGGTAGTCCATTGATTTTGACATATGAAGATGATTTATTATCTATAGAAAATGCATGCTGCTACTATTCTTTGTTAACATCTAAAATTAATAGTTTTTTCGATAAAATTGACGATTTTGATGTGTTAATAATACATATACCAAAGCAAGCTTCCCATTTGCGTCAGGCGGATGGATTCGACTTACATGATGCACTTAAGCTGTTTTGTGCAAACCATCATATCAAGGTACAAATCATTGAAGACAAATCAATGATCAATAATCAAAAGTTAAAAGTGACCTGGGGGTTATCTACAGGTATTTTCGCAAAAGCTAACGGCGAATTGTGGCGTCCAAGATATTTTGATGATGAAACAGCATTTATAGGTATTAGCTATTCAATGCTGAGCAATGGTGGATATTATGTAGGATGCAGTCAATTATTTGATTCTTGTGGAAACGGAATGAGATTGATTATTAATCAACTCAAAGATCCTAAAGTAATTCGAGAAAATCCTTATATGAGTAAAGAAGATGCACAATATGTTGTTGGAAATCTTTTAAGGGCTTATTACCGATCTTCTCCTACAGCAAAACTAAAAAGAGTTGTTGTCCATAAATCATCGGATTTTCAACAGTCCGAAATAGATGGCATTAATATGGCATTAGCAAGTATTGAAAATGTTGAACTTCTACAAATTCAAGAATATTCTGATTGGCGTGCTATACAGTTTAATGGCGAATACAATGAGGGTATGAGTGGCTTTTCTGTAAAAAGGGGGTTAACTACCAAAATTGATGATGATAAACTCCTTATTTGGACACATGGTTGCATTAAAGATGCTGAGCTTTTAGGTAATATGAACTATTATAAAGGCGGCCGAGGAATACCTGCACCCATTTTAGTAAAGCGTTACCAAGGCAAAAGTAGTGCCGATTTAATCGTTAATGAAATACTGATGCTTACGAAAATGAATTGGAATAGCGGAGATTGTTTATATAAGAATCTACCTGTTACTGTTGATTTTTCGAAAATTGTAGCAAAAATGGCAAAACAAAATATCGCACTATTAAATCAATCATATGATTTTAGATATTTTATGTAAATTTTAAAGGGAGGAATTACAGTATGAATTTAATTGTTAGCACAGATAAATATTATTCTGATGAAATAAGTAAAGAATTAGTTGACTATCTAAATAGCGAAACACTAGATCATGATAATTCAATTGTTTATTACGAATATCCTATATATATGGACATTGACGAGCAGCCTCTTTCACCAAAAATCCTCTTTATTTCTCCAACTGTAGGCGTTTTAATATTGAACTGCTCGCCTGTATCAAATACTGATGAAGTTTCTAATCTTGATGAAGAAACTTCTCAAATTGAGAACTATCTATTTTCAAAATTTATTAAAAGCAAGATTTTAAGAGGAAAAAATAAGCGAGAGCTGTCTTTTGTTTTGCAGTCTGCATTATATCTACCTCTTGCAAAATCAATCAGTTATGATGTAGAGAATGTTATATGCAAAGAAAAAAGCGAAGTACTATCATTAATAGCTGTTGAAAATAGTCAATTAACCGAAGATATGGTTAATGAAATATGCTCTATTTTAGAGGGATCCAAGGCTATATTAAAACCAAAAGTTAGAGAAATATCACACGATGACACAAAATCAAAAGGGTACATTCTTAACAAGATGGAACAGCAAATGGCATATTTAGATAAAAATCAAAAACAAGCTGCTCTATCTCAGATTAATGGTCCGCAACGTATTCGTGGATTAGCAGGTTCTGGAAAAACTATAATACTATGTATGAAAGCGGCACTAATTCATCTTAGAGATCCCGAAAAAAAACTATTGTATACATTCTTAACTAAAAGTTTATATGATTACATAGAAACAATGATTACCCGTTTTTATAGACTTTTTGGTGACGGCTCGTTACCCGATTTCGACAAAATTCAAATTAAACATTCATGGGGTGGTGAAAATGTATCAGGTGTTTACTATTCTACCTGTAAAAGCAATAACGTCATACCATTAACTTTTAGCCAAGCTAAAGAAAAGTCTTTCATTGGAGATCCATTTGACATTGTTTGTGAAGATTTGTTAGAGAAAACTTCAGGAAATCTTGCTAAAGAATATGACTATGTACTTATTGATGAAGCTCAAGATTTTCAACCACCATTTTATCAGTTATGTCGTGCAATAGTAAAAAATGATTGTTTGGTCTGGTGCTATGATGATCTTCAAAATATTTATGATGTTAAAATCCAAGATACTATTAAAACATTTGAAAATAAGTATGGGGCTAAAGGCATAGATTTAGCAAAGTTGAATGAACAATACGATGCATTAAATAATGATGTAGTTCTTGCAAAAACCTATCGCAATCCAAGAGAAATACTCGTACTTGCCCATGCAATAGGATTTGGTATATATAATGATTCGCTTATTCAATCGCTTGAAAACAAACAACATTGGATCGATTTTGGTTACAATGTTATAGAAGGAAATTGTCGACTCGGAGACAGAATGGTAATTGAACGCCCTAGAGAGAACAGTCCTCTTATTGTATCAGATTTACAATCTCCTGAACAAATTATAGAATTAAAATCTCTAGAATCAAGTATACAAGAAATCAAATGGATCGCAGAGAGCATAGAACACAATATTCAAGAAGAAGCGGTTCGCCCAGACGACATCATTGTTATATGCCTAGACGATAAAAATAGTAAAGGACATCTTCGGGCTTTAAGTACTGCATTAAATGATAAAAATATCAACACATTTAATATTACAGATTCATTTTATTCAAAAGGCTTTATTGAGGAAGGATCAGTAACTCTATCAACTGTTTATAAAGCTAAAGGAAATGAAGCTGCTATTGTATATGTTATGGGAACCCAAGTTTTTGAACAAGGAAGGAATAGACGTTCAATGCGCAACAAAATATTTACAGCTTTTACTAGAGCGAAAGGTTGGCTAAAAATAAGCGGCGTAGATATAGAAAATAGTCAACTATGGAAAGAGATAAATCAAGTAATTACTGACAATTTCACCTTAAAATTTACTCAAACAGAGCCGAAATTCACTGTTGAAAGAGGGAAAAATACAGATGTAGGTGCCAAAATAAAACAAAAAATAGAAGAATTAAAGCAATCAGGATGTAACAAAGAGGATATTTCTTCTATGCTTGAAGAAATATATGGCGATGTAAAATGAAAACTGCAAAAATTTTAACTTCAATCGAAGAGGCATTAAAATATCTTGATATGGTTGCAATTTCATATGAGACAACATATAAGCGAAAAGAATTACAACCACGCAAGTATTCAGACAACTACTATCAAACTTTTCATGATGAAAATTACGAAAAAACATTTATAGTCGCATCGGAAAACAGAGACTTTGATATTATGTTGGAAGATGGTAGTTTATTTCAATTCACCGCAAGAGATGAAAACGACATTCATTACTCCTTTTTGCACAGAATTGAAAACAATATGTCTTTTGACGACTTTTTTGACAAATATGCAACAGACGAAAATATCGATACAATTGGACAGGATTATGAATACTATTTGACTGGAAATAAAGAACACATTTATTCCTGTCCAATTAGATATGATGTTGCTGAGAACGAATACACAGAAATGCATCATGCTTATGCACATTTACATATCGGTATAGAAAATGATATTCGAATACCTGTTGATAAAGTATTATCTCCAATGCATTTTATTGACTTTGTTGTAAAACATATGTATAAAGCAAAGTGGGATAATGCATATGTAAAAAATGAAAAATTCAAAGCGATAGTCAATTGTTTAAAATCACAAGCAGAGAAAATTGCAAATGAACACTTTACCTCGGCAGAACAGAACTTGTTGTATATTGGATAAACAGTTCTGATTATAAAAAATATTTTTGGTTATGAATATAACTGTTCATTTATAGATATTGTTTATTTTATGTGACTGTAAATTACCTTTTAATTTTTCGTTTGCATTTTCCCTATTTAGTATGTTTTTTACCAACAAATAGAGAAATTGTTATAATTGATGTTTATATCACTTGTTGTGTGCATACATCTTCAAGTTGTATGAATAATATTCCCTTCTACAAATATATGAACTTTAGATTTTCATATGATTGAAAGTGAAAATTCAACAAATATTTGCTTTTATTCATCAATATATAACGAAAAACATAATAAAACATACACCAAAGTATTGATATGATACTTTACTAAAAGCGGTGAAAACAATTCACATTCAAAGTTAACACTGACTTTTATAAGGCTTTTTGTATCAACTAGAGTCGAACAGCTGCTTTATATATATAGATAATTTCATTATTTACAATTTCTGTCACTCTACTACGAATGTTATTCATCTTCCGCACCCAGAGCATCACATTGGTGGCTTTGAGTTGTTTGGTGACACCTTCTTTTTCTGCGTATTGTTTTACCAGCCGAGAAAAGAGTTGTTGGGCTTGTTCTTCGGTATCGGCAAGGTGGGAATGGAGTTTGCCGGAAGTAAGCAGATTATAATACAAAAATTTGCGGTGATGCTTTAAGTAGCTTAACCTGCGTTGTCCCCACACTCCGATATAACCCGGTTTCTTCTTCTGCCGGTAAAATTGAATTTGGCAAAAGGTAATCGCCCTGCTTAGTATATGTACCGCCAAATTGTTCAAATAATGTTTTTTTCATTGTAAAACCTCCTTTGGTACTCAAATTGTACCGAAGGAGGTTTTCTTTTTGCGAATGTGCGATTTATAAATTTACAAATTTAGTTCGTGCCAAAAATTACAACGAACTTTTGCGATCTGTGCCACTTTTAACGGCGAATAATGTGTATTCCAAATTTATTCGTTATATTCGTTTTGTATTCGTTATATTTACTTTTTCATTTACAACCAATTTTGTTGAAATATGAAATTGATTTGTCGGGATTGAATTTTACCGAAAATAATAGTTGATGCACAATTAAAAAGGCGTTGGAGATTGATTTCTCCAACGCTTTTGTTTTATATTTCTTTCATAAAAATATTATCGATATCACCGTCATAATTTTCGAGTTCATCGATCTTGCAAAATCCGTATTTTTCGTAAAGACCGATTATATTTGACGGAATATATACTTTATCAAATCCAAAAATGCGAGCGTGATTTATTGCAGATTGGATAAGCTTTTCACTAATTCGATTTCCTCGATATTCTTCATCAACAAAAATTGAACTTATCCAAGGAAAATAGCGATTTTCGGGATAGTAGTCCGTTTCAAGAAAAGTACAAAATCCGATAATATTATTGCCAATCAAAGCTATAAAAACGCCTTCAAAATCTTGAAAATCATCTTGTTCCAATAGCTTGGCTAAATGCCTCCCGACATTCCAAGAGCAATTATTTGCATAGGCAATCGTTTGATTCCAAAGGTTACTGTTACTTTGCAGTTTTTCGATTTTAATTTCAAAATACTCATGTCGTTCGTATTTCATATAAAAAAATTGTATTAATTCGATTCTTTCTTTGCAGTTTTTTCTATTTGCTTAATAGTCTGCAAATACGCTTCTTCTACGGGCGAAAGATTTTGATTCACATATTTTTTGTATTCCTCGTTTGCTTTTTCAAGTGCTTGCTTGTGACTGATTTTTCCTGCATTATCAAGCACTTTTCCGCCTGTTACTTGAATCAAATTATCAAGTTGGTTAACATAATCGCTCATATAAACGGGATTGTGCCGCATAGCTTGAATTTCCGCAAAATCGAAATATCCTGAAACAATATTATTGAGCACCTTTAGCTCATCTTCATTAAGATAATTTTTTGCAACGCAAATATCTTTGGCAGTTGGAAAATCGCCGTCAAAAGCCTTCATTCCCATAAACGGTTTATTTGCATCTGCGCGCTCGTAAATAATTTCGGCGGCAGTATGACCATGTGCCGCATAATGCAATTTGTTTTGAACCATTTTGAAAAAAGCAATAGTTTCGCTGCTTTTCGGATTATAGTCAACACTTGTCGCATAAAGGTCAAGGACTTGACGATACATAACTTTTTCGGAAGAACGAATATCTCTGATTCTGTCTAAAAGTTCTTTCCAATAATTTCCACCACCGAGATTTTTAAGTCTTTCATCATCCATGGTGAAACCTTTTATCATATATTCCTTTAAGCGTTCGGTTGCCCAACGACGAAAATGAGTAGCAGTAATTGATTTGATTCGGTAACCAAGTGAAATAATCATATCGAGATTGTAATGTAATTGCTCTCTTGTGACAATTCTCTCGCCTTCATTTTGAACTGTTCGGAATTTCCGAACAGTTGAATTTTCTTCAAGCTCGCCCTCTTCAAAAATATTTTTAATATGCTCACTTACATTTGATTTGCTTGTTTGGTAAAGTTCACATAATTGTGCCTGTGTCAACCATACCGTTTCATCAACAAATCGAACATCAATTTTTGTATCACCGTCATCAGTTTGATAAATAACTATTTCGCCTTGATTATTATCTTTATTCATTTCTTTAAGATCGATTTTTTGTTCTTTCATAGCGATTTATCCTCCTTTTATCATAGTACCATAATTGGCTTTTATATACAACATTTTCTTGTCAGCACAATTTGGGGCAGTTCACATCAGAGGGCGTTCATTGTATTTATTGTTTGTAGCTTTTGGATGTTTTTGTTGTGTGCAGTGGGCTTTTATACCGCTATGCAAAATTCGTATGTAATCGGCTGAAGTTGGTTGTTTTTAGCCCAATTTGTACGCTGAAATTGCACAGTTCGTACAGGACACATTACATTAACCATCTGGCCGCCGACTGAACCTGCTTGCTTAGAAGTAAGGTCACCGTTGTAACCCTGCTTAAGGTTAACACCAACCTCGCTTGCAGCTTCCATCTTAAATCTGTTAAGAGCTTCTTTAGCTTCTGGAACTGTATTCTTTGCCATTGTAAAAACACCTCTCTTATCAAAAATTTGCAAAGCGTGCTGATATTTTGAATAAAATTTTCTTCAAAATATTTATCACATAATATCAATTCGCTCTTGCAAGTATAGTTTATGAAAAGTATTCGTTTTTACAATTGAAAAATTTTTACAATTTAAAACACATATAATGAATGTTTAAAATTCTATAAATTTGCTTTGTTTTTCTCTGTTAACTCGTTGTACTTATTTACTATATAATCGGCTGTTCTGACTGCACCTTCGCCTTTATATTGCCAAGTTTCTTCAATAAGAGAATCAATGTTGTTTTTATATTCGGTTGATTCAATGCAGCTGTCAATCAATTCTTTTAAATTTTGCATATTATCTTTAGTTAATTGTTTTCCTATTTTCGGCAAAGATGCAATAGGCCAAAACGGTGTGTCTAGCCACCAAGCGTCATAAGGGCTGTCGTCAAACTCGACATCTGCGTATATAACCGGCTTTCTGTAAACCAAAGAGTAATCGTAAACAATGCCGGAAAAATCTGAAATTAAAATATCAGAACGCCTGAGGACATCAAAATTATCGCTGTCTCTGTTCCATTCGAGACTGTTTGAATTTGGAAATTCTGTCATTAAATGATTCATCAAATCTGCTTCCGAAGTAAATGACTGCGGGTGCGGTCTGATAATAATATGATATCCCGTTTCCAAAAGAGTTTTAATTATTTCATCGCCGAATTTGTTGAGAATAGAACTTTTACCCCAAGACGGAGCAAGTAAAACTGTTCGCTCCTTATTTTCCAAAGGTGGTGCGGCTGCAAGTCTGTTTACCATAGCGTCCATATAAGGAACTCCTACCATAACAAGTTCCTTTGCCGGCAGGTTTCTTATTTTTTCAAGCGCTCTGATGTCTCTTTCGTGGTGATTTCCTGAAATTAAAACTGCATCATAATAGTCAATCCCGAACATATGATAACCGCAGGTATTACTTGCCGCGTGAAGAACATGCACATAATAATCAACATTTTTTGAACGCTTCCATTGAAAAACATCAAGGCCCGGTGTTGTTGAAATAAGCATTGTGGCATTAAGAAAATTTAACTTTGAAAATGCACGATTGCCTTCGCCTATAAATTGTGCATCGAGATGCTGCAAATTTTCATCAAAAGCAGGGTCGTCTTTTGAAGCTGTCATATATACAACATCAATACCCCTTGAATTCATTTCTTCGCATATTGGTTTGAACACGCTCCAATATCTTTTGTCATCAGAAAAAATAACAATAGGTATTTTTTCTGTGTTTGTATCAGCTTTTTTTCCGCCGGTAAGTAGAAATTTCAGCTTGACTGCCCATTCTTTAAACACATATGCAACAGCACCGATAATACCTATCAGCACGGCAAAAAGCATACTGCCTGTTCCGGGATCAATATATAACTTCATATTTTTTCCCCTTTCAAAAGGTTGAAATCAAGAATTATTTTACATCATCATTTGTTAAAACATCATCTTTTGCAACAAGTTTCCAGTTGCTTTTATCCCAAACACTGTCTTGAATTGTGTACCAATCGGCAGGTAAAAATTGATTTCCGTTATTTATGTTAACCGTGCAATAATCCGAGCTGATAATATACTGCTTGTGCGCATATTTTTCTTGATTATCAATCTTTTTGTTAGTGTAAGGATTAACGGGGTTTTTTACCGTGCTTTCAAAAGCGATTGTAGGAATATCAGCATTGGTCATAAATTCATCAGATGCATTAAAGCCTGTTGAATTAAAGTCTTTAACCATAAGTAAAGGAGTGAAATATTCCATATCGTTTGTAACTGTGCCGGTATCATTAAGTATTAAATCGTTTAATTGATAAGTTTCAAAAGCGTGGTCAGAAGCTAAAATGATTTTTGTATTATCCCAAACACCGATTTCTCGCAAATAATCAAACCAATTTCCCAATTGGATGATAGAAGCCATATTTGTTTCGTAACTTGCAATTTGTGTAAAGCTATTCATAGCAAGTTTTTTTCCGTTTAAATTAAACCTATCTGCGTCTTTATAATATTTAGTATTATCAATTTGATTTGCAGGTTCGTATTGAGGTTCTTGAAGCAGTTGCGGCTCGTGTGTCGTATTGTTAGTCATAAGCAGCACTTCTCCTACTTTATTTGAAGTTGTTGAAGTGATGTCTGAAAGGCTTGTAAGTACACTGTAAGCCTTTATGAATTCGCTGTAATTACCTGTTGCGATATAATCATTAGTGCGGTGCTGTGAAACGCTCGAACCTAAATAGTTGCCGTTATTATATATGTCAGACTGCAAAACAATCGGTGATGACTTCATAAGTGAATAAACAAAAAAGTTCCTGCGATTGTTTTTTATAGTTTCCTTTTTGGTTTTATTGTCAACATAATCATCACCTGTGTTGTACGCTTTTACACCCTTCATATCATCAAAAACGCTTAAATCGGGAATCCACTGGTAGTTGGCATAGTTGCTGTTGCAAAGTGTAACATTATAGCCCTTACTGCTGAATATAGCAGGCATAACTTTAAGTGCTTCATTATGTTTGGTAACAAGCTTTTCGTTTTTGCGTGAATTTATTTCTGCCGGTGTGTATTCATATCCGCCGAAAAATGCAGATGAAGCAAAATTTGTATGCCCGCCGAAAGAAATTGTGTTTGAGTAATAAGTAAATCCGTCGTATTGCTTAATAAGTTCCGGCTTTTCATTAAAGAAATACGGAATGTATGGGCCAAACCCTCTGTCAAGCATTATAACCACAACATTTTTTCCGGTTTTACTAAGCTTAATGTTAAAGGTATTGTCTTTTTCCGAGTTTGTGTATATATTCGCAACTGATGAATTGATTTTTACAATGTTGACTGTACCCATACCGCAAAGTGCAATTGTGCAAACAAGAAGCAGTGATGTTATTTGCTTTGCAAGCTTTTTGTATATTATTAACATCACAACTATGATTACAGCAACAACAATTAAGTTAACTATCATTTCATTAGCTGATATGCTTATGGTATTTGTTTCTGCTGTGTACTGCAAAGATGAATTTAATATTCCCGAATTTTTGCCGAAAAACATATAATTTGTTATCGCCAAGCAGCAGATTATACATATAGCTTTGGTGTAAGCGGCTCTGACTTTGCTGTTTGCAAGCCAATAGAATACTCCAAACCAAATTACAAAAGTACCTACCGCAATGCAAGTGGAAGATACCAAGTACCACAATGGGCTTTGATAGTAGCTTGTAAATACAAATTCCTGCGGTGAAGAGCTGATTACGGCAGATGGTATAACGAGTCCTGTCAAAACTGCCATGAACACACAGCCTGATACAAATAATTTTGTATTGTACTTATATTCTTTGATTTTTTCAGGTTTTCTTTTTGCAGGATTTTTTTCTCTCACCAAAGCAAAAAGAATAGGAAATATGCAGACAATTCCCAACAGTGTAAATACAAGTGATTTTTCAGTGTATGTATCATCAATAAAAAAGCTGTATATTGAAAATGCTATACCGCC